>Ga0075021_10000086_pt1 | contig 48233 bp, 46 predicted proteins | sample ColStrG_CSR_2012_FD_72749 | JGI IMG/M metagenome (GOLD analysis project Ga0075021, IMG submission 72749) | Freshwater sediment microbial communities in response to fracking from Pennsylvania, USA - Cold Stream Run_MetaG_CSR_2012 | ecosystem: Environmental > Aquatic > Freshwater > Creek >...
GAATATACCGTGAAGATTGCCCAGGTGGGCCGATCGGAGGTCATCACCGAGATCGTGAGCCGGTCCAGGCGAGATATCAGATATCCTCTTGTAACCCTGGGGCAGGGTTTGCCCAAGTCCGACAAGATGGACTTCATCGTTCAAAAGGCCACGGAACTCGGCGTCACAGAGATCGTCCCCCTCAAGACCGAACGGACCATCGTGAAGGTCAAAGACGAAGAGAAGCGCATCACGCGCTGGCAGAAGATCGCTCGCGAGGCGGCGATGCAGAGCAATCGTGTTGACATCCCTGTTATTGGTCAGCTTGTTTCTTTCAAGGATTTTCTCCGAACTCAGAACCCTGAACTCCGAACTTTGCTTCTCCTCCCCTGGGAAGAGGGAACATTGCCGATTAAAGATGTGCTTCGGGCACATGCTGACGTTAAAAAAATCATTGTCCTCATCGGTCCCGAAGGAGGGTTTTCAACACCCGAGGCAGAGACGGCAAAAGAAAGAGGTTTCCATCTGGTGAGCCTGGGACCGAACATCCTGCGTACCGAGACTGCCGCCCTGGCAACGCTGAGCATGATTCTTTACGAAACAAGCGACACTACTCAAACTGTAAATCCCAAATAACAACCAAAAAGCCGTCTTTGCGAGCGTAGCGAAGCAATCGCGTAGTTAGTAATGGTCTGAAAAAACGAGATTGCCGCTTCGCTTCGCTCCTCGCAATGACAGCACGGGAGACTTCTTACGAAACCATCAACGTTTGAACCATAATGACGGCCATTGCTGTTATTTGGGGTTTGGCGCCTGGCTTGTTGAGCCTTCCCCATACCGGTATTTTTCTTGACACAAAATCAGTTGAGATGTTAATATCATCGCTTACGGGAAGGCGGGCTTCATGAAACTGGCAATAGGCTGTGACCACGGCGGTTTTGAACTGAAAGAAGAGATCGTCAAATTCATCCAACCTATCAAGAACATCGACCTTACGGACTACGGCACGATGAGTAAGGATTCCGTAGACTATCCGGATTTCGCCAAAAAAGTTTCCGAGGCAGTGTCTTCGGGTATTGCAGACCGCGGCATTTTGATCTGCGGCACGGGCATCGGCATGTCGATCACGGCCAACCGGTACCCGAAGGTGCGCGCCGCGCTCTGTCACGACCATTTTACGGCGCAGATGAGCAGGCTCCACAACGACGCCAACATCCTTGTCATGGGCGAACGGGTCCTCGGCAAAGGCGTTGCGCTCGAAATCGTGAAGACCTGGTTGGACACGAAATTTGAAGGCGGGCGTCACCAGCAGCGCCTTGACAAGATATGCGTTATTGAACAAACGATAAAAGGATAGGAATACCATGTCGGAACTCAAAGAAACAGACACCGAGGTCTACAACGCGATCAAGGGCGAGGAGGAGCGCGAGCTCACCAAGATCGTTCTCATCGCATCGGAAAATTATGTGAGCCAGGCGGTGCTCGAGGCGCAGGGTTCGGTGTTTACGAATAAGTACGCGGAAGGATACCCGCATCGGCGCTACTACGGCGGGTGCGAGTTTGCGGACCAGGTCGAAACGCTCGCGATCGACCGCGCAAAGCAGCTCTTCGGCGCAGAGCATGTGAACGTGCAGCCGCATTCAGGCTCCTCGGCGAACATGGCCGTGTACTTCAGCGTCCTTAAACCGGGTGATATAATTCTCGGCATGGGGCTCGCGCATGGCGGCCACCTGACGCATGGCGCATCCGTCAGCTTTTCAGGAACGCTTTACAAGTCGTTCTCCTACGGTGTAGACAAAAAAACGGAGCTGATCGACTACGACGAACTGGAACGGTTGGCCGTTGAACACAAGCCGAAGATGATCGTCGCGGGTTACAGCGCTTATTCGAGGGTCCTCGATTTTCCGCGGTTTCGGAAGATTGCGGACAAGGTCGGCGCGTACCTCATGGCGGACGTTGCGCACATCGCCGGACTCATCGCCGCGGGCGCGCACCCCAGCCCCATTCTCGACGCGGACTTTGTCACGACCACGACGCACAAGACCCTTCGCGGTCCGCGCGGCGGCATGATCATGTGCAAGGAGAAATTCGCCAAGGCCGTGGACAAGCAGATCTTCCCCGGCATTCAAGGCGGCCCGCTCATGCACGTGATCGCGGCTAAGGCCGTCGCGTTCAAAGAAGCGCTTCTGCCGGAGTTCAAAGAATATCAAACCCAGGTCAAAAAGAACGCGAAAGCGCTGGCAGCACGCCTTACCGAAGACGGGTTCCGCATCGTCTCGGGCGGCACGGACAACCACCTTATGCTTGTGGACCTGACGCCCAAGAACATCACGGGCAGGGACGCTGAAACGGCCCTCGACACCGCGGGCATCACCTGTAACAAGAACAGCATCCCGTATGACCAGAAACCGCCGGTAACGACGAGCGGCATCCGTCTGGGCACGCCGATCGTCACGACGCGCGGCATGCGCGAACCGGAGATGAAGGTCATCGGAGACCTGATCTGCGAGACGCTTGCGAACATCGGCTTGCCCGACAAGCTTGTTGAGATCAGGGCGAGGACGAGAGCGTTCTGCAGCAAGTATCCGTTGTTTGCGATGGAGAAAATAGGCGCATGAAATTCCAAATTGCAAAATGCAAAATGAAAAGTGCAAAGTGCAAATTTGGAGGCTCGCGTCGACATAATACATATTTTGCATTTTATAATTTGAACTTTGCAGTTTGCATTGGTGCCTTATGAAAAGACCTACTTGGGACGAATATTTTATGGAGATCGCGCATCTGGTGAAGAAGCGCGCCACGTGCCTCCGGCGCCAGGTCGGTGCCGTGCTCGTGAAGGACAAAAATATTCTTGCCACGGGATACAACGGCGCGCCGTCCGGCGTCGAACACTGTCTCGAACGCGGCTGCTTGCGCGAGCAGATGGGCATCCCGTCGGGCGAGCGGCACGAGATCTGCCGCGGCCTGCACGCAGAACAGAACGCCATCATCCAGGCGGCGAAGCACGGCACCGGGATAGAGGGCGCCACGCTCTACTGTACGAACCAGCCGTGCGGCATCTGCGCGAAGATGATCATCAACGCCGGCGTCGCGCACATCATTTATGAAGACGGCTACCCCGACCCCCTGGCCGAGGAGATGCTGAAGGAGTCGCGTATCAAGATCACGCAGTATAAGAAAGCAACGTAAGTGCAAAGTGCAAGATGAAAATGGTTGAAGCGGTTCAAATCAATTTACACTTTGAAATTTGCAATTTGCATTACTCATAAAACCTATGCGCTGTCCCTACTGCACCAACGTTGACAACAAAGTCGTGGACTCCCGGATGGGGAAGGAAGGCGAAGCCATCCGCCGGAGGCGCGAGTGTCTGAAGTGCGGGGGGCGGTTTACCACCTACGAGCGTGTCGAGGAAGTGCTGCCGTCGGTCATCAAGAAAGACGGAAGGCGCGAGCCCTTTGATCGCATCAAGATCCTGAACGGTTTCAAAAAGGCATGCGAGAAACGGCCCATCAGTACGGAAGTGCTTGAGAGGACCGTGGACGAGATCGAGAAGGTGCTCCAGGAAAAGGGGCTGAAAGAGGTCCCGAGCACGGTCATCGGCGAAGAGGTCATGGAGCGGCTGCACAAGCTGGACGAAGTCGCTTACGTCCGGTTCGCCTCGGTCTACCGCTCGTTCAAGGACATCAACGAGTTCATGCGCGAGCTAAAGGACATTCTGAGCACCAAGGAACTTGCGGCCGTAAAGGATGGGTCCGCGGAAAAGCCGAAAAAGCCTGAAGAAAAAAACCAGGAGCCTGAAGAATTGTCCCTGCCCCTCGATTCGTGAGCACCACCATCACGCCCATGCCTCATCTTGTCGTTGATATAGCGGTCGGCGTTTCTGTCAATAAAACATTTCATTACCGTGTTCCCGAGGAACTCCGGGGTCTACTCGGCATCGGCACGCGGGTGCTCGTGCCGTTCGGCAGCAGACGTATGCCCGGCACAATCATCGGTTTCCCGGACAAAGCCGGGGTCACGGGCCTCAAATCCATCATCGAAATCATCGAAAGCCCCATCTCGCCGGCCCTTCTTTCCCTTGCGCGCTGGATGGCGGACTACTACCTGTATCCGCTCGGCCAAACTATAGAAACGCTCATACCCAAGGCCATCGCGCGGACAAAACCCAGAACAAAGAAATATATCCGTTTGCTGCAACAACCAAACACTCCTTTGCGAGGAGCGAAGCAGGCCGCTCTTGTCAGTCTGCTTCGTGAATCAGGCGAGCAGGAGCTCGGGTCTCTGAAAGATTTTTCGCGCGCCACCATGAAGGCGCTTGTGGAAGCGGGCATTATCGAAATTGTTGAGCGTGATGCGCCGGGCCAAGCGGAATCCGAGACTTTCACACCAAGCAATCCGCCTGCGCTCATGCCCGAGCAAACGGAAGCGGTGCGCAAGATCAATGCAGCGGTTTCGAGCAAGGCATTCTCCGTCTTTCTTTTGCACGGCGTGACCGGAAGCGGCAAAACCGAGGTTTATCTTCACGCAATTGCGCGGCTCGCTGGAAGCGGCAGTGGCGCCATCGTGTTGGTCCCGGAGATCGCGCTCACGCCGCAGCTCCTGGGCAGATTCAAGCAGCGGTTCGGCATTCGCGTGGCCGTGCTGCACAGCGGGCTGACGGACCGTGAGCGGGCAGACGAATATCGCCGCATCCAGGCGGGCCAGGTGGACGTGGCCATCGGCGCCCGGTCCGCGGTCTTCGCCCCCTTTGAAAAAGTCGGTCTGCTTATCGTGGATGAAGAGCACGAGAACTCGTACAAGCAGGATGAGGGGCTCCGGTACCATGCGCGGGACACGGCTGTCATGCGCGCGAAGTTTCAGAATGCCGTTGCAGTGCTCGGATCGGCCACGCCGTCTCTCGAAAGTTATTACAATGCCAAGAGCGGGAAGTACGGGTATCTTCAACTCTCGGACCGGGTAGATAACCGGCCTATGCCCGCGGTGGAGATCGTGGATGTTAAAACGCTGCCCCCGGGCTCGATCTATTCTCCTCTCCTTATCGAGCAGATGAAACAGCGGCTCGCAAGGAATGAGCAAATACTTTTGCTTTTAAACCGCAGAGGCTTCTCGTCGGTGCTCATCTGTCGTGATTGTGGGGCTGCGATCAAATGTCCGAGCTGCAGCGTGTCGCTTACCTTTCACAAGAGCGACGGCAAGCTGAAGTGCCACTACTGCGGATTTTTTACCCGTCCCCCTGATAAATGTCCCGCGTGTTTGAGCATTGAGCTGAAGCCGCTCGGCACAGGCACGCAGAAAGTCGAGGAAGAACTCACGGCGTTCTTCCCGGATGCGCACATGAAGAGGATGGACAGCGACACGGTAAAGGGTAGAGATGCCTATGATAAGCTCTTGCAGCAGGTCGACCGGCGCGAGATAGACATTCTGCTGGGAACGCAGATGGTCGCGAAGGGGCACGACTTCCCCGCAGTAACGCTCGTCGGCGTGGTGGACGCGGACACAGGTCTGAATCTGCCGGACTTCCGGTCCGCTGAAAAGACCTTTCAGCTCATCACGCAGGCGGCAGGCAGGGCAGGCAGGGGAGAGTTGGGTGGAGAAGTGATCATCCAGACGATGAACCCGAACCACTATTCCATTCAACACAGCAGAACTCATAACTACGAAGGATTTTATAACGAAGAGATCGCCTATCGCACGGAGCTTCGCTATCCGCCTATCAGCCGCATCATCAAGCTTGAAATCAAGAGCCCAAATGAGGCACATGTTGCGGAAGCGGCAACTATTGCCAAGAACCGAATCCGCAGCTTGATGCGGGGCAAGGACACGATTCTTCTTGGTCCCGCTCCCGCGCCGATCTCCCGGGTGCGCGGCCAGTACCGATTTCATCTGCTGCTCCTGTCTCAGCATCGCGACAAGATCAAGACGCTCGCAATCGAGGGGAAGAATGCGGTGGAGGATAAGTACGGAAGGAAGTGTAGGGTGATTATTGATGTTGATCCCGTGAATTTGATGTAGATTCAGCCGTGTAAAAATTTGTTCACTTCTTCGCTGTTTCGTTTCCCTCTTTCGTCTGAATAAAAGGTGCGGCTTTTAATCTTGCCTTTTATCTGCGTTTATAATATTCTGCTAAAATAATACAAATATTATAGAAGACAACGAGCGTCATTCCGCCTAACTAATATCGGACTTTCGGAATTATCAGGGCGGTTTCTGTCCCTATACAACTGGTTGGACGCAAGAGATGAGGAGGCAAGCACATGGACGAGAATGAACTGAAAAACCTTTTCAAGAAAGCAGCGGAAATCGCTAAAGCCGTTCCGGAAGCACTGCAGCAAGCGGCTTTTAACCGAGCACTTGACGCTCTCATGGAGACGCGGGGCGCGGCCGGTAGCAAGACACCTTCAACATTGGGTGGTAAAGTAGAGCGCAAATCGGCTCGCACACGTCTACAGTCGATGCAGCCTGACGAGAGCACCGATTCAACAGCACAATTGTTGCATTTGATGGATCGAACCGCCTACCCTAAAATAACAAGCAGTACCCGCGTTTTGGAGCGCTCACTTTATGTACTTCGCGCAGCACGCGATGATTTTAATATCGATGGTTTGGGTTGCTCAGCGATTTCAAAGATTCTGACTGATAAGTTTCGGCTCCGTGCATCCCGCCAGGCTGTTCAACAGGCGTTGGATGCTGCAGGAGACAAAGTTGACCGAGTGTCGCCACCAACAGGCAAAACTTATTACAGGATAATGCATTCAGGAGAACTTTATCTGGATTCTCCAGAAAGCGCCAACCCTACCCATACTAATGGCAAACAACGAATGCAACGCCCATCCAAGAAACAGAGCACCGGAAAAAAGAAAGAGCCCAAGTCGGCAAAGCAAAAAGCCTCTGGCACCAAGGCTGGCTTGAAGTCAATCCTTCTCAAATTGGTAACCGAAGGTTATTTCGAGGAACCGAAGCGAATAGGTGTGGTTCGAGAGTATCTCCAGCACAAGAAGGGCTATGATATAAAAATAACGACCCTATCTCCATACTTCACTAGGATGCTACGTGACGATATCTTAGATCGTACACGCGCCGAGGATGGACAATATGAGTACAAACGGAAATAGTCTGACCCTCGAACATGCGCTGCAAGGCATTCCTTCTGTATTCAAGGTGCGCCTCCTCAAGTGCTATAAAGATCTGAAATCTGCCTATGTTGAACATCGGCATGATCTCACCGGCCTTCGGACAGGGAAGTTCTGTGAGGTTTTGTTGCGATTTTTGCAGCAGTACCTGACCGGCACCCATATCCCCTTTGGGACGAAGATTCCGAATCTTACAACGGAGTGTTTAGCGCTCGAAGGCTTGCCTAAAACGACGGGGCCAGAAAGCCTGCGTCTGATAATCCCTCGCGCCGTCAATTTTCTCTATACGCTGCGTAACAAACGTGGTATAGGACACGAGGGGGGCGATGTTGACGCCAACAGCATTGATTCCGCTACGTGCGTTCGTGTAGCCGATTGGTGTATGTGTGAACTCTTGCGTATTTTCCATAAAGTATCTCTTGAAGAGGCACAATGCCTTCTCGATACGATGGCAAGTAGACAAATCCCCGCAGTTTGGGAAGTCATGGGGAGAAAGCGCATTCTATCTACTAAACTCGACTACCGTTCCCAGGTACTCTTACTGCTCTACCGTAGTCCAACTGAGGGAATCCCCATCGAGGATCTGTTCATATGGACCGAACATTCACACAAGTCTAACTTCCAAACCACTGTCATAAAAGCCTTACACCGCCAGCGACTCATCGAATATGACTATGAAACTGCAATGGCTATCATCTCTCCGACCGGCATTCTGAAGGTTGAGGAGGAAATATTGCCTCAGTTGAAATAATAGCTCCAACCAGCGGTTCGACACCGTCTGGGCGGTTTAACCGTTCGGTGGGTTCTACTTTTTCTTTTCTCCTAAGTAAAGGTTTTGAACTTTCGACGCTTCGACCATAATATACCATTCGGCCGCGCACCTGCTACAGGTGCGCGACCGATAGCTTCTGTTACCCTCAATTCTTCGAATATCCCGGAGGAAAAGGCGCATACTGGTTCTCGTCCCAAAGTCGATTGCCGAGTTCCGCGTTGCATCGCAGAATCCCTTTTCTGCAGAGCGTATCGCGCCATTCATACTTGATCAGCGTCTTCTGAACAGGCGCGCGTTCGGGATCGAACGAGACGGTGATGACCGGCGAGTACTGGGCGTCTCCGAACCCGGTGCCTGCGTTTTCGCTTGCCATCGCGCGGTCAGCGCTCTGCGATTTTTTCGCCGCTGGCGCTCCTGCCGCAGGAGCTTCACGTTTCTCCTTCATCAGAGACAGGGGCTGTTGCTTTTCCCTGTAGACTGCCATGCCGATCACGCCCATTGCCGAGGAATCCGCAAAGGTCTTGACGCTGTAAGAGTCTGCTGCATCCGTGAAAAAGAAGCGATGGACCTGGTCCTGGCTGGTGCGCCACCCGTCGAGCCGCGTGGTTTCCCCGGCATTCACAATGTACATATTTTCGGTGTTCCCGAGATTCGACTGCTTGCCGCTGATGATGTTTCTGCCGTCCACGGCTATGACCACGCCGATCCTGCTTGACGTCCTGTTCCTGATGATGATCCCATACTGTTCTCCCTTGCGAGCTTCAAGATACGTCTTGAAAACATGCGTATCACCTTTCCAAAAATCATCATGGGGTATGGCCTGGAAAACGCTTCCTGTGTCTGATACAACCTCGATGCTGACTGCTTCCTGCGATGGTTGCCTGCCCATTGCAAATGCAGGCATTGTTGCTGTCATGACGAAAACGAGTGCCGCGATCATTGTGCTTTTCATTGCTATTCTCCTTTCTTGTGCGGTTTGAGTGTAAGCGTGTCTGTTCTCTTAACCCATAAGACAAGGGGAATGAGTAATTTGTTCCCGGGCACGTAAAAAAGAATTGGCTCATCTTTCCAATTCTCCTGAACAAAGGACCAATATCTTCTGTTGTTTTTGATCTGCCTTCTATGATAAAATACGTTCACAGCACAGCAATTAACCATCATGTTTTCCGGTTCGTCCCGCCCCCTTCCATGTCCTTTCAGAGAGGAGCAGAATGTATGAAGAATATCTGCCTACGGTTGCACTCGGCGCTGGCCCTGGCCGGAACTGCGATGCTGTTGATGGGAGCAAGCAGCCAGGTGAACACGCAGGTGACCAGCAGCATGACGAGCAGCGTCACCAGCAAAACCACAACCAGCCTGGTCAGCAGAACAACAGGCAGTCTTGCCAGCAAGATGACCAACAGTATCGCAAGCAGCGTGAAAAGCAGTGTGACGAGCAGCGCAACGACGAGCGTGCTAAGCAGGAGTACCGGCAGCCAGCCGGAGCTTTCTCCGGGCGCGGAGGAGATCGCAAAACTCATCAATTTCGACCGGCAGGTGCTGCTGATCGTAAAGGCGGAGACGCAGGAGCATATTCAGCGGCTGATCGGCTACGATGAGGATGATTATCAGATCATTGCGCCCGGAATCGCCGTATCGGTGCAAAAAGACAGAACAGATCGCGTCCTTGCCGCGCTCCGTAAAAAACTGCTGCCGCTCAAGTACATGGCCTTTATTGTAGAAATGAACACCGGGCTTAAGGTGGATAAAATCGGCGTTATCAAGGGGACCGACCAGTACGAGATCCTTCGCATTATGCATACCGACGGCAGCGACCCTACTATTTCCAACCAAGAGGTGATCGCCCGGCTGAAAGCGTGGGCGAAAATCGCCACCTTCGATATTATCGGCGCGGATAGCGACTGGGTCGAGATTGAGTTTAAAACGCTGCCCAAGGACCTGAAGGCCTTTGTCGAAGAAGTAAAGGAGTTCAGCCCGGATGCCGTTGAACAGGGGCCGGGAAGTATCGCGGAGCTGATCAAGGAAATACAGAGAACGAACAGGTTGTTCCTATCGTGGGAGTGAAGGGCAATTGCCGTGACGACGCCGGTCATAAAAAAAGCAGGCGGGAAACCCGCCTGCTTGATAACCAGTTGCTGCATTCAAGATAACATTTTTTCCCGCTCTGAATAATGAAATAGCGGTATAGAAGGAACTACTTTGCTGCGGGAGCTGCTGCCGGTGCCGGCTTGGCTGCCTCTTCCTTCTTTGCTGCTGCCTTCTTTGCCTTCTTTGCCTTCTTGGCTTTCTTTGCCGGAGCCTTCTTCTCTTCCATCTTCTTCTCCGGAGCTGCTGCCGGTGCCGGTGCAGCCTGCGCGAACGCGAAGCTGGCGGTCATGGCAAATGCCATTGCTACGAAAAGAGCAATCATCTTCTTCATCTGTATTCACCCCCTTTCTGTATGTAGAATAGGTCGTACTCTAGCAAATTCATAGCAGGTTGTCAAGCAGAATTAGGTTAGATACTGCCGTTGTCCTCTTTGCAGCTTGACAAGGCATCAATACCCTCGCCTGGTGTGGCTGCACTTATTAAGACACTGTTGTTCGGAAAAGGTTTATCGCCTCCCAAAACAAAGATTCTACGGTATAATTTGCCTTTGTCGAGCCATACCAGTCATTTCTTGACAAACCAGGATGATTCAGTTAGATTGATTTACATCCGGAGTTTCAGCAGTATCAGTGTGAAATCGCATGATTAGGTTCCCTTTCAGGATGCATAAGGGCGTCAAGGTATATATCCTCGCAGGACTGCTTGCGCTCATCACCCTCTTCCATTACCTTGCCGGCGGCGCGATGGCAGGCATACTGCATGGCGTGCTCGGGCATCTGTATATCGTGCCGATCATCCTCGGAGCATACTGGTTCGGGATCAAGGGCGGGGTTATTGTTTCCATCGTGTCCTCCGTGCTCTTTTCGCCGCACCTGCTTATGCACTGGGCCGATCCTTTTCTGGATATTTACAATTACACCGAACTGTTCCTCTTTCTGCTGATCGGCGGCGTCACCGGCGTGCTGAGCCAGATGGAACGCAATCAGCGCATGCGCTACGAAGAGGCGCTGGCGCGGCTCGACGAGTCGCACCGAACGTTGAAAGAGCAAACGGATGTTCTTTTTAAAACTGAAGAACAGCTTCGGCGCGCCTCACGTCTGTCCGCGTTGGGCGAGATTTCCGCGGGAATGGCTCATGAGATACGCAACCCGCTCGGTTCGATAAAGGGAGCGGTCGAAATCCTCAAAGACGATTACGACCCGGAGGATGTGAAGTATGAGTTCCTTCAGATCCTCCTGAAGGAAACGGATAGGCTGAACGGGATTGTGCAGGAATTTATCGGTTTCGCCCGACCAAAGCAGCCCGAGCTCCAGCTTGCCGATGTGAATGAGGCCATCGAGTCCGTGCTCCTGCTTGCGGAGCAAGAGGCGAGAAAAGCGGGTGTGACCATAGAGCGGAAACTCGACCGCTCGATTGGAAAGCTCAGCCTCGACGCAAGCATGCTCAAGCAGGCCTTCCTGAATCTAGTCTTGAATGCAATCCAAGCCATGCCGCAGGGCGGCGTCCTGACGGTGGAGAGCAGGTTACGGGAAGACGCACTTGAAATGAAGTTTTCAGACACCGGCATCGGCATCCCCGAAGAGAACCGAAAGAAGCTCTTCACCCCTTTTTTTACAACAAAGAAAAGCGGCGCAGGGCTGGGCCTTGCGATCACCTACCGGATCATTGAAAACCACCGCGGCAGGATTGAGGTCGCGAGCGCACCCGGGAAAGGCGCGACGTTTACGGTGAGCATACCGGCTGTATAAAGAGCTTTACTATGAAAAAACCATACATTCTCCTTATGGACGATGATGACAGCCTCCGCCGGGTCATGGAGTTCAGCCTGACCGAGGCAGGGCATACGGTGCGGGCCGCGAAAAGCGGCGAGGAAGGACTGCTGCTCTTTGAAAAGCATGCCTTTGACGCGGTGATCACGGACATTACCATGCCCGGTATGAGCGGCATGGAGGTGCTTGCGAAGATTCAGAAGAGCGACCCGAGCCTGCCTGTCATCATTATTACGGCTTACGGTACGATCGAGAGCGCTGTGCTGGCCATGAAACAGGGCGCCTTCGACTATATTACGAAACCGTTCAACCGGGATGAACTGCTGCTTACGCTCAGCAAGGCGTTCAAAATGAGGCGCCTCGAAAAAGAAAACATCGAACTCCGGGCGGAAGTGAAAGGCAGATATAGTTTCGAGGGCATCATCGGCAGCAGCAAAACTATCCGTGAAGTCCTGGACCTGGCGGGCCGTGTGGCCGCAAGCGACGCGAGCGTTCTCATCACCGGCGAGAGCGGCACCGGCAAAGAGCTTCTCGCCCGGGGGATCCATTACAACAGCCCCCGCGCAAAGGGGCCCTTTGTAGCAATAAACTGCGCGGCGATACCCGAGGGCCTCATCGAGAGCGAGCTCTTTGGCCATGTGAAGGGCTCTTTTACGGGCGCGGTAAAAGATAAAGAAGGAAAATTCGAGCTCGCTGACAATGGGACGTTGTTCCTCGACGAGATCGTTGACCTGCGCATCGATCTGCAAGCTAAAATACTTCGCGCGCTTCAGGAGCACGAGGTGGACCGGGTGGGAGGCAACAAGCCCATCCCGGTGGACGCGCGCGTGATCGCTGCCACGAACAAGGACATCGACCGCGCGGTGAAGGAAGGGCGTTTTCGCGAGGACCTGTATTACCGGCTGAGCGTGATTACCTTGCATATGCCGCCGTTGCGCGAGCGCAGAGACGATGTCCCGCTGCTCGTCGGCCATTTTTTGAAGAAGTTCAATAAGGGGTCGGAAGCGCATGTAGATGCCGAGGCGCTTTCTTCACTAACGTCCTATGGCTGGCCGGGGAACGTGCGAGAGCTTGAGAATGTGATCGAGCGCGCATCGGTGCTCAAGCGCGGGGACGTAATAACGCGGGCTGAGCTGCCTGAAAAATTGATCAAAGAGAAGAGGGGCGTTGAAGATATCATCTTCAACTTGCCGGAAAACGGGATCTCCCTCGAAGACCTGGAGAAAAGCCTCATCGTCAAAGCGCTCGAACAGCATAAGGGCAACCAGACCAGGGCGGCCGAGTATCTCGGGATCACCAGACCCACGCTCATCTACCGGATGGAGAAGTACGGGCTGAAGTGACGGATGGATGATGCGGTGCGGCAGATGCCGTAGCATCACATCGTCGATCTCACTATTATTTAAGGAGGGAAGCAGCCATGTTAAAAACAACACTCAAAATACAGGGCATGACCTGCAATCACTGCGTCATGCGGGTTGCAAAGGCGCTCAAGGCGGTGCCCGGCGTTCAAGACGCGCTGGTTGATCTGCAGAAAGCCGAGGCCCTGGTCACGTATGAGGAGTCCAAGGTCGCTCCGGAGAAACTGTCCAGTGCGGTCGTAGAAGCCGGTTACAAGGTCATTTCGTAAGAAGTCGTCCTGTCTCGTTGCTTGACAAGATACGGACAGGTTCAGTATAATTGCGTGTGCTCTGCGCTGAAACATCGCGCTAAAATACTATCCTGGAGGAACGAATGGCCAAGACCCTGCAAGACCTGGTACCTGCTAATGCGAGAAAAAAATTAGGAAGCGCAAGCAAATTGAACGTGCTGTCCTCGCACGATGTTTTCCGGGTGCTGAAAGACGACAAGGTGATCATCATGGCGTGCAACACCCGGATCAAACACGTGATCCCGGGCATCATGCGCGCGGCCCAGGACCTGGACGCCATCGTATGCTACGAGCTTGCCAAAAGCGAAAGCAACCTGAAGGGCGGCTACACGGGCATGACCCCGGGCCAGTTTGCAAGCATCGTGTTCGACTATGCGGAGGCCGTGAAACTGACGAAGCCTTTTTTCATCCACGGAGACCATGTGACCACGAAGAGCCCGGACGCCGTTGTTGTCGGCGAGTCCCGCGACCTGATTAAAGCGCAGCTTGAGGCGGGGTTCACCTCCGTGGCAATCGATGCTTCGTTTAATGAGACGCATGATAACATCAAGATCAGCGCCGAACTGGGCCGTTTGGTGCTCGACGCCGGGGCAGGGCTCGAAGCCGAGGTGGGGGAGATCAAATCGACCAAAGAGGGCGGAGAGCTTACGACCGTGGAAGAGGCAGTGGAGTTTATCGAGGGCATGGAAAAGGCAGGCGTGCACGCCGATCTCCTGGCGACCAACAACGGGTCGAAGCACGGCAACTATAAGCCGGGAGAGGAAGTCCATATCGAGCTCAACCGTACCGGCGACATCTACCATGCGATCAAAAAGTGGGGGGTCTGCATCGCCCAACATGGCATCACCGGTACGCCTCTCGATATGGTGGGCCAGTTTGCCGATTACGGAATACGCAAGGGCAACGTGGGCACCAATTGGCAGAATATTTGCCACGAATGTCTGCCCCCCGAACTCATGAGCATAATGCGCGCGTGGTGTCAAAAGGAAAGCAAGGACATCAAGTTTGCCACGAGGCAATTCCTGGCGGACATTAACGGGATCCCCAAAGACTGCGCGAAGAAGATCGAAGACGCGTCCTATAAATCGGCCTCTGAGTTTATCACCGCGTTTCGCGCCAAGGGCACGGTGTCGCTGGTGGAGAAACGGCTGCTGCACAAGTAAGCCGGCGATTCGGGGATGACGAGCTTGTGCCGGAGAAGGAACGCGCGTTATCGTACGGCGCTGGAACAGAGGGACGGGGAATGGACGAATCAATCAAGTGGAAAATCATTTTCGCGAAAAAATTCAAGCGACAGCTTCCCCTGGATATTGAGCACTGTTCCCCGCTTGCCCTGCGCAACATCATCCTCGATGTGCGCACCCCGGACACCATTCTCGAACGCATCGCGCAGGTATACTACGACAACGAGGACATCCTGCGGGACCTGGTCCTCTGCCCGAACCTCTCCGAAACGACCTTGGCGTTCATTGCGCTGACCGGAACGGAAGAGATCAAAAACTTCATATCGACCACCCGCGTCATGGACGTGTTGCTCACCGAGGACGACGCAGCGGGCGCAGGGACACAAAAGAGCGCGAAGAAAAAGCTCAATGTCCAACAGGTCATTATGAGAATGTCCATACCGCAAAAGGTCAAGCTTGCCTTGTCGGGCGCCAAGGATGCGCGCGGCCTGCTGATCCGTGAGTCCAGTAAGATCATCGCGATGTCCGTTCTGCAAAACCCGCGGCTCACGATCGGCGAAGTAGAGTTTTTCTCCAAGTCGGCGAACCTGAGCGAGGATGTTATACGCAAGATCGGCAACAACGCCGAATGGACGAAGAAATACACCATTGTTTCCGCTCTGGTGTACAATCCCAAAACACCGGTAGGTATTTCCCTCGGGTTTATCAATAAAATGACAGATCGCGATCTCGGCATTCTCGAAAAGAGCCGAAGCGTGCCTGAAGGCGTGAGGACAGCGGCGAGAAACAGGCTTATTAAGAAAAAAATGGGTAAAGGATAGCCCCGTAGTTTCTTCTTTCCGGTTCGAGGCCGCCCGGCGTCATTCTTGCTACTATCTATTATGAGGTAATTTTTGTGAAACGCTCAATAGTGCTTCTGCTCGCGCTTCTGCTCGTTGCTACGGGCTGCAACCGTCTTAAGACTGTCCAAAAGACAGAGCCGATCATGGGTACGGACGTGACCATCACGGTCGTGGCACGGTCAATCGAAGAGGGCGAGGCGGCCATTGAAGCCGGGATGGCGGAGCTGCGACGGCTCGATGCCATGATGTCGCTTTACAAGAACGACAGCGAGATTACCCGGGTGAATCTTGCGGCAGGCAAGAATCCGGTCAAGGTTTCGCCCGAGATGATCGAGCTCGTGGAACAGGCGGCAAAGATTTCAAAGCTCTCGGGTGGCGTCTTTGACGTGACTGTCGGCCCGCTGGTCGTCCTGTGGCAGATGAGGCTGAAGGAAGGGACAGTTCCCACGGACCAGGAGATCGCGAGGATCCGGCCCCTCGTGAACTACCGGAATATCGTTATCAATAAGAACGCTTCGACGCTCTTTCTTAAGAAACCGGGCATGATCATGGACTTCGGCGGCATGAAGGGATATATGGCGGATCGAACGGCCGATATCATTAAAAAACGCGGCATCAACAATGCCGTCATTGCTCTTGCGGGCGATATCTGGGTATTGGGGCATCGAGAAGACGGCAAGCCCTGGCGGATCGGGGTGCAGCACCCCCGGGAGCATGACAAAACCCTGACTGTCCTGGATCTCAGTGACAAATATATATCCACGTCCGGCGATTATGAACGGTTTGTCATCAAGGGGAAAAAGCGTTATCATCATATCATCGACCCTCGAACAGGAAAACCATCAAAGGGGGTCATGTCCGCGACCCTTATCGGAGCAAAGGGGGCGTTCATTGATCCTCTTGCCAAGGTGCCGTTTATTCTCGGCCCTGAAGAGGGATTAAAAATCGTGAAGAAGCTCGGCGCTGAGGCTATCATTGTAGACGATCAGGGAAAGGTGTACATGACCGATGGCATCAAGCAATTCGATCACCCGTGAGTTGACGTTCACCCAAGGGAATCGATATTTTCACGCTAAAAGTGTTCCCTGCGCATTCATGCGAGTCTCTCTTATCGGCCTCGTATCTGGAGAGATCGTTGCAAATAATAACAGTTGCAATTAATGGAATATATTGGTATTATGCAATAAGTTGTTAGTTGTTTCACCTGGAATTAAGGGTTGTTTATTTTTTCACGAAGGAGACAGCACGGTTATGGTAAGTTTGACGGACAGCGCGGTAAAGAAGTTTAAAGAAGTAGTCGAGAAGCAGGGAACTTCCGAAGACGGGGTGAGGATTTTCGTGGTTCCGGGCGGTTGAAGCCCCTCTCTGGCTATGGACATAGCCAAAGCAGCCCAGAACGGCGACAAGACCCTCAATGTAAAAGGCCTGAAGATTTTCTTGGAAGAACGGGCGAGCGATATGCTGATGAGCACGAACATCGATTACCAGGAAGGACAGGGATTTGTTCTCACCGGGATGCAGCCGAGTTCATGCGGCTCCTCATGCAGCACCTGTTAATCGAGTACCGGAAAAATATCACTAACTGACCGCTGTCCTGTCTCCTGGGGCAGCGGTTTTATTTTTTGTCCCATCCCCGACTCCCGCCCAGACGTGATAGAATAAATTCAGAACAACAGTCATTGGATGATTTCTCATGCCGTTGCTTGACGTAAACAATATTGTCTATGGAGTCGGGCTGGACAAAAGCACGCCGATCCTTTCGGGGCTGTCTCTCTCCATCGAGCCGGGGGTGGTCCACGCGCTCCTCGGCACAAACGGCACGGGCAAGAGCACGCTCGCGTACCTCATCATGGGGTGCGATGGCTATCGCCCCTTATCAGGAGAGATTCGCTTCTTTGGCAAGAACATAAACGACTTCCCGATCCACGACCGCGCCCGGCTCGGAATCACGATGGCGTGGCAGGAACCGGTCAGATTCGAAGGCATCACCGTCCGTGATTATCTCACCATGAAACAGCAGGGACTCGATCCCGCACCCTTCCTCGAACTGGTCGGTCTCTCGCCGGAATTATATCTTTCTCGAATGGTTGATAAATGTCTGAGCGGCGGGGAGCGCAAACGGATCGAGCTTGCTTCGGTGCTCACCCTGCATCCCCGGCTTGTGATTCTCGACGAGCCGGATTCCGGCATCGACATGCTTTCGATCCAGGACGTCATCAACGTGATCAACGCGTTCAAGAAAAACAACGCGTCGGTATTGCTCATTACCCACCGCGAAGAGATCGCGGGGATCGCCGACCACGCATCGCAGTTGTGCTACGGAAAGATCATTTGCTCCGGAAGCCCGCAGAAGGTCGCGGAACACTACAAATTGCAGCAATGCCGGATTTGTTCCCCCACGGAGTGCCACTATGTCTGAACTCGACGAACTCATGAAAGCATTCGGGGAGGCCGGCGGAAACAGGGGCGCCCTGGCGGACGCGGAAACTGCGCACCTCGTTGCGAGCGGGCATACCCTGGTGAGTTCGCATGCAGTCGAAGGCCTCGAAGTGGACGCCAAAGAGACGCGCACAGGGATCTCCGCGCGCATCAGAGTGAAGGAAGGAGTGAAGATCAAAAAGCCCGTTCACCTCTGCTTCGGCGTGTTGCATAAAAAAGGTGAGCAAGAGATCAAGATGGACGTGAAACTCGAAAAGAATTCCTCGGCGACCTTTATTGCTCATTGTATCTTTCCCAACGCGGAAAAGGTGCGGCACATCATGGATGCCCTCGTGGAGATCGGCGAGGGCGCGGAGATGCGGTATTCAGAGACCCACTACCACGGTCTCTCCGGCGGCGTGGAGGTCGTGCCGAAGCTTTTTGTGAAGGTCGGCAAAAACGGCAAATACTTTACTGATTTTACGCTCACCACCGGCAGGGTGGGTAAGCTGGGGATCGATTACTCGGTCGAAGCAGGAGAAAACGCAGTAGTAGAGCTCACGGCGCGCGTCTTCGGCCATGGAACGGATGACATCCTGATTTCGGAAAAAGTTGCATTGAACGGCGAGAACGCGCGTGGGCTCATCAAGGCCCGGGTGGCGATCGAGGACGAAGCCACAGCCGAGATCAGGGGCGTCACCGAGGGCAACGCCGCTGGGGCGCGCGGCCACGTGGACTGCATGGAAATCGTGAAGGACCATGCCGTGGCAAAGGCGATCCCGCTCGTGCAGGTGACCCACCCGCTTGCGAAGGTGACGCACGAGGCCGCGATCGGGAGCGTGGACAAGAGGCAGATGGAGACGCTCATGGCACACGGACTTTCTCCGGAAGAAGCGGTGGATGTGATCGTGAAGGGAATATTGCGGTGATCTACGGAAGACGCTTCTTCAGCACGAGCGAGGCGTTGAGCCCGCCGAAGCCGAAAGAATTGGAAAGAGCAACGCGGATTTCCTGCTTCCGCGCTTTGTTCGGAACGTAATCCAGGTCGCACTCCGGATCGGGGTTTTCAAGATTGATTGTAGGAGGGATGACGCCTTCTGAAAGCGCAAGCACGGTAAGGGCCGCCTCGACCGCGCCTCCGGCGCCGAGCATATGGCCGAGCATGGACTTGGAAGAACTCACCGCGAGTTTGCGCGCATGCGCGCCAAAGGCCTTCTTTATTGCGATGGTCTCTATCCTGTCGTTCGGCGCGGTTGATGTGCCGTGGGCGTTGATATAATCGACCTCCTCCGGTCTGACGCCCGCATCCGCAAGCGCGAGTTTCATGGCCTGTGCAGGGCCATCGCCGGTCGGATCGGGTTGGGTATAGTGATAGGCGTCCGAGGTCAGGTTATAGCCTGCAAGTTCCGCATAGATCTTCGCGCCTCGTTTTTCCGCATGACGTAGTTCCTCAAGAATGAGCACCCCCGCGCCTTCCGCAAGCACGAATCCGTCTCGGTCGCGATCAAAAGGGCGGCTTGCTTTTGCAGGCTCGTTGTTTCGGAGGGATACCGCCTTTGCCCGGCAGAAGCCCGCAAGAATGAGCGGCGTGAGCGCGGCCTCCGCTCCGCCCGCGATCATCACGTCCGCGTCTCCGCGCTGGATGATCTTCATGGCCTCGCCCACGGCGTGGGTGCCGGTGGCGCAGGCCGTAGAAACATCGAGGCAGGGGCCTTTTGTCTTGAGCTTCATGGAGATGTATCCTGCCGCCATGTTCACCAGCGACATGGGCGTGTAGAAAGGAGAGACCGCCCTCGGCCCCTTGGCGAGATAGTCGGCCATGTTTTTCTCGGTGGTGGCCACACCGCCGCGACCGGAACCGACTAACACACCAATACGGAATGCGGAATGCGGAACGATTTTGAGCTGTGCGTCATCCATTGCCATAAGCGCGGCGGCCAGGGCGTATTGGATGAACGGATCGGTCTTATGCGCCTCTTTCGCGGTCATAAAGTGGAGGGGGTCGAACCCCTTGATTTCTCCGGCGATGCGGCAGGGGAAGGCCGATGCGTCGAACTTCGTAAGAGGCCCTATGCCGGAAGTACTGTTTTTGATCGCCGCCCATGTCGTCTGCGTGTTATTGCCGAGCGGCGTGATCATTCCTATTCCCGTGATTGCTATGCGAACCTTCATGCGGTGCAGTATAAATTTATTTGCGCCATTTGTCAAAAGTTCCTGCGTCCAAAGGAAGGATTCAGTTTGACAACCCGGTGGTTTGTGCTATAGTTTAACGGTAATCAGGTTTTCACTAACACGAAAGGGGGAGTTGAGATGAAAAAGTCAGAATTGACCGCCATGACCGTGGCCGAACTCAAAGCGTTGGCCAAAAAGAAACGCGTGTCCCTCCCTGCAGGTGGAAAGAAAACCGATATCATCAGTGCGCTGACCGCGCCCGCAAAGGGGAAAAAGGCAACGGCAAAGAAGAAACAAGCGGCAAAGAGAGCTGTTGCCTCGAAAAAACCCGCAGCCAAGAAGACCGTGAAGCGTTCGAAAGCGATCCCGTTGAAGCATGAATGGAAAAAACCTTCAAGCGTTGAAGAACCGCTTATGGCGCAGGAACGGGTGTCGGAGGCCAAGTACTATACCGGTCCGGCAATGCAGCAGCCGGCTGCAACGGATGGCGAGCTGCCGCAGGGTTATGGCGAGGAAAAGATCGCCCTCATGATGCGTGACCCCTATGTGGCGTATGCGTACTGGGAAGTGACACCGGCGCGGATGGAACGGGAAAAGGCCTGGTTCGGCTGGGACAGTAAACTTTGCGTGCGGATCTACGATGTCACGGGTATTCAGTTCGACGGCAGGAACGCCGTGGGGTATTTCGACCAGGAGATCTTCGACCGGATCGGGAACTGGTATTTCGATCTTGGAAGACCGAGTCACTCCTTCTGCGCGGACCTGGGGCTGCTTTCGCCCACGGGGAGGTTCCTGACCCTTGCGCGGTCGAACTTCATCACCATGCCACGGGACGGCGTATCCGAGATAATCGATGAAGAGTGGATGCTTCTGGATGAGGAGTTCATGAAGCTCTACGGTATTCCGAGCGGGTTGTCGTCTCCGCAGCTCCAGGAAATGATGAAGCGCAGGCGTGAGCTGGAGATCACCTCGCCGGGCATGTTTGCCCGTTCGCGGGCGAAACGGAAATAAACCGCTCCGCCCCTTATCCTGTTTGTGGAGCTGTTTTGAGTGATACAATACGTTTGTAGAGTCCATCCATCTGGGATGGACTTTTCTTTTGATTGGTCAATATTGTGCGAAGTTACTTGTCGGACTGGGATAAATGAATAAAAAAAATGAGAACTGCTTGAACAAGAATTCGCACAAGAAAAACAATAAGCGTAATGGAGGAAGGATGGAAAAAGGTTATCTGGCTCTGGTGCTGCACAGCCATTTGCCGTATGTGAGGCATCCTGAGCACGACCAGTTCCTCGAAGAAGACTGGCTGTACGAAGCGATCACCGAGACCTATATCCCGCTCATCAATGTCTTCGACGGCCTGCTGAACGACAACGTGGATTTCCGCATTACCATGAGCCTTACGCCCACGCTCATCTCCATGCTCACCGACCCGCTGCTGCAACAGCGGTATGTGCGGCATATCAACAAGCTCATCGAACTTGCCGGGAAAGAAATCGAACGGACCAAAAATCAGCCGGAGTTCAACCCCATCGCCCATTTGTATCAGGATTTGTTCACCAATGCCCGATACGTATTTGAAGAGAAGTACGGCGGTAACCTCGTGGGCGCGTTCCGGAAATTTCAGGATCTGGGCAAGCTCGAGATCATCACCTGCGCGGCGACCCACGGGTTTCTGCCGCTCATGCAGAACCGGAACGCGGTCCGGGCCCAGATTATGGTCGCCGTGGAGCACTATAAACAACATCTCGGCAGGGCACCGAAGGGCATTTGGCTGCCGGAGTGCGGATACGCGGAAGGGATCGACGAGGTCCTGCGAGAGGCGGGGATCCGCTACTTCTTTACGGATTCGCACGGCGTGTTCCATGGATCGCCCCGGCCGAAATACGGCGTCTATGCGCCGGTCTACTGCCGCTCGGGCGTTGCGGCCTTCGGCAGGGACATCGAATCGTCCAAACAGGTCTGGAGTTCCATCGAGGGATACCCCGGAGACTACAACTACCGGGACTTTTACCGCGACGTGGGCTTTGACCTGGATTACGAATATATCAAACCCTATCTTCATTCCGACGGTCTGCGCGTGAATTTGGGGATCAAGTATCACAAGATCACCGGCACCACGAACCAGAAGGACCCGTATATCCGGCAGTGGGCGCTCGAACGCGCGGCTTCGCATGCGGGCAATTTTCTGTTCAACAGGGGAAAACAGGCGGAGTGGCTTGCCAACGTATTCCAGGACCGGAAGCCGATCATCGTGGCGCCGTACGATGCGGAGCTGTACGGTCACTGGTGGTTCGAAGGACCGAATTGGATAGATTATCTTATCCGCAAGACAGTGTTCGACCAGAAGACGGTGCGGCTGATAACTCCATCGGAATATCTGAAGGCAAACCCGCAGTGCCAGGTCTCTACGCCGTCCACGTCGAGTTGGGGATATAAGGGGTATGCCGAGGTGTGGCTTGAAGCGTCGAATGACTGGGTCTACCGGCATCTGCACAAGACCGCGGACCGCATGGTAGAACTGGCGCAGGCGTTTCCCCACAGCGAAGGCGTGCTGCGAAGGGCGCTGAACCAGGCGGCGCGGGAAACGCTCCTGGCGCAGAGCTCGGACTGGGCCTTCATCATGAAGACAGGCAGCCATGTGGAATATGCGGTCAAGAGAACGAAAGAACACATCCTTCGGTTCACCAGGCTCTATCACGACATTAAAGAAAACCATATTGACGAAGGCTGGCTCAACGATATAGAATATAAGGACAACCTGTTCCCAGATATCAATTATCGCGTATATGCTTAAACCGCCTGTCGTCGAAAAATTAAAAACAATCGTCGGTTCCGCCAACCTCTTCACCACGCCGGAAGAGCTGCTCGAGTATTCTCACGATGCCACGGAGCGACAAGCGCTCCCTTGGGCCGTGGCGCGGCCCGCGACTGCGCGAGAAGTTTCTGATATCCTCCTGCTTGCGAACCGGGAACGGGTGCCCGTGGTCCCGCGCGGCGCGGGAACCGGCATGTCAGGCGGGTCTGTGCCGATGCGCGGAGGCATCGTTCTCTCTCTGGAACGCATGAATAAGATTCTTGAGATCGACGAGGACAATCTCATTGCCGTGGTAGAATCGGGGGTCATAACCGGGGACCTGCAGCGCGAGGTCGAGTCCCGCGGCCTCTTTTATCCGCCGGACCCGGCCAGCCACAAGACCTGTACCATGGGCGGCAACGTGGCCGAGTGCGCCGGTGGACTCCGCGCCGTGAAATACGGAGTGACCAAGGATTATGTCCTCGGCCTCGAAGTTGTTTTGCCGACCGGCGAGATCATCCGTACCGGCGCGCGCACGGCAAAAAGCGTGGCGGGATATGATCTCACGAAGCTCATCGTCGGCTCCGAAGGCACGCTCGGAATTGTTACGAGCATCATCGTCAAGCTCTTGCCGCTTCCCGAATCCGTTCGCACCCTGTCCGCTTTTTTCCCCGACATCCAGAGCGCCGCCGCGACGGTGTCGAACATCATCGCGAACAGGATCATGCCGCGCGCCCTCGAATTCGTTGACAGGGCATCATTAAAGGCGGTCGAGACCTATCTTCAAGAAGACCTGTCCGGAGGCGCGGCAGCCATGCTGCTCGTGGAAGTGGATGGGACCGCGGAATCCACGCAGCACGAGGCACAGCGGATCGCGGAAATCATGAAAACCTCCGGGGCGTTCCGCGTGAACAGGGCCGAGTCGGAGCAGGAGCGGGAGCATCTCTGGAAAGCGCGGCGCGAAATATCCCCGGCGCTCAAGACCCTTAAGCCGGTAAAAGTGAATGAAGATATCGTGGTCCCCCGCAGCAGGATCCCCGAGCTTCTGCAAGAGATCGGCGCGATAGCGCAACGCTACGGCTTTCTGATCGCGAGTTTCGGCCACGCAGGGGACGGCAATATCCATACGAACATCATGATCGATGAAGAAGACAGGCCGAGGGCGGAGACCGCGATACGGGAAATTTTTGCGGCGACGTTGCGGCTTCAGGGGAGCATCTCCGGGGAGCATGGGATCGGTATGTCCAAGGCAGCGTATCTGCCGATGGAACTGGGGCCGGAGACGATTGCCGCGATGAAGCGGATCAAGCAGGCGCTCGATCCGAATGATATTCTGAACCCCGGGAAGATCTTTTTGAATGCGGAATAGATTTTGTTTTTCTTCTTAAACACGACATGTTCGCGCGAGTCTTGGACAAAAGAAAAGAATCTTAGACACGGATAACGGCGGATTTAGTTATGAAAAATCGAGATTACGTTACTGAATTATCCGCTTTGATCACAGCCTTTATCGGATTTTATCCGTGTCAAAGGTTTATTCCTTGGTTGCGGCAGGAGGCCGCGCTATGAAAAGGATTACATTGACGATAACCGGCATCCTTGTTGTATTGTCGATTGCGCTTATTCCGTCATCGGGATTTCCAGAAGATCGGATCGTGCCTATCGAGGTTCTCCGCAGCAAGGTGCAGAGCCTGCAGCAGGAAGCGGCACGGCTGAACGAAGAGAACCAAGGCCTGCGCTGGATGCTCAAAGCACTCGAAGACGATGAGCTCTATGTGGTTGTGGATACGGAAAGCAACCAGTTGTTGATGAGAAAAGGGGACCATGTTGTGCACAGGGCCGTCTGCGGGACAGGCAGCCGTGAGTTTATTGAAGAAGAAACAGGGCGGAACTGGTTTTTCGAGACGCCGTTGGGATCGTTCACGGTCCTCGGGAAGGAACGGAACCCCGTCTGGATCAGGCCTGACTGGTCTTATGTGGAGGAAAACATGCCCGTGCCTCCGGAAAACGACCCGGACCGGATCGTGCGCGGCGTGCTGGGCAAATACGCGCTGCTCCTCGGAAACGGGTATAAGATCCACGGTACGACCTACACCAATCTGCTGGGGACCCACTTTACTCATGGGTGTGTATCGCTCGGTGACGACGATCTCGCCCTGATATATCAAACGGTGAAGATCGGGACGAAGGTTTATATATACTAATGCGGAATTCGGAGCGCCCTCACCCGGACCCTCTCCCAAGTGGGCGAGGGACTGGCGGACAAAGATATTTCTATCGCGGAATGAAAAAAATCTATAACATATCGATCATACTGTTCATACTTTGTTTCAGCGGCGTGGAAGGAACGGCCCAGGAACAGGACGAACGCGCAGCGCTCCAGAAACAGCAACAGGTATTGCAGGAACAGGTCGCAACGCTCAAGCGCGAGCAGGATTTTCTGCTCTTCCGGAAAACAATGTATGCCGCGGATTCAAAGTACCTGGTCCTGAACAGCGAAAAAAAAACCGGCCAACTTATGTACAAAAACCGAGTACTCAAGGACTTCCGGTTCACTCCATCGAGGAATTTCCCTGGGGCCGTGCAGTCGGGAATGCTGGTCCTTACAAAAAAATCAGAAGGGAAAACAGACCGTAATGCTTTGATATTCGGAACGGCCCTCATCATCCAATGGAAACGCGCCGTTGTCCCGAAAAGGGAAGCCCGCATTCCTGCCATTTCCCTCACGAAAAAAGATATGCTGTCCGTCTTCTCAGCCGTTGAGGAAGGCGCGACCGCGTACATCGTGCGCTGACAGGCAGGTTGTTTTCTCGTCGGAAGCAAAAGCATTTCTGTAAAACCCCCGCCAAAGCGCTTGCAATATCGCATGGCCTGTACTATAGTCGATTAAACTCTTACAACTTATTCGTTGTTATAATAACACAAGAAATTGCAAATCCCGACACGGCTATCTGCATTTGAACGAAAAAAACAGGTCGGTTGACTCAAAGGGGTAGATATGGTAAATTTAAAAAAGAAACGAGGAAATAATGAGAAAAAGAAACGTTCCCATAGCCGCCGTAACGTACTGGCGAACGAGCCTGACCCCGGAGGAACGGAAAAAGCGCTACCGGGAAAGCATACCCGCTCAGGTACACGCGTCGATGGCGTTCGAGGGCGAACCCGTAAGCCTCAAGATGCTGAAAGAGTATCTGAAGAGTCTCAAGAATACTCCTCTACCACGCGGTTCATAGAATCCAGCCTCGGCATAAAATCCTACTCGGAACTGGCCCCCCATCTTGCAAAGGGGGTGGAGCGCGTCATGGCTTCACTCCTGAATCTTCAAACCTTTGGGCAAAAATATCGAGCTGCTCTTTCCATTTACCCATCTCCGCCTTTACGCATCAACACTTCTTCTCATAATTGCATCCACGCATTTTCGCTTCAATTCCCCGCAAATTTGTGCTACTCTTGAGCCGTTTGTGGCCGCATTCGTTTATGCAAAAAACCGGGCTCCAGCACATTTAACTTTGCGAAAGCGGAAGGATATCGTTGAGATGACTTTATGCGCTAAATGCATCAACGTTCCCAAGATGTCCATCAGTGTAGAAATTGAACGATCCATCGAAGTAAACTTGCAACGTGCTGTAAGTCTGCGACATGCAATTCTGAAAAAAGCCTTTAAAGGCAACCTGTGCCAGTCGGAGAGCATATGAAAAAGAAAGACAAGGAACTACAAGGCACTCTTTTCGAAGAAGACTATTTGATTCGGACATTAGGGCCAATCGCAAACACACCGGACATTGCATTAACTGAACTGGTGGCTAATGCCTGGGATGCTGGCGCAGCTAAAGTTCAGATTACTATACCTGACGAAAAAGGAAAGAATCTCATAGTCGAAGACGATGGCGCGGGCATGACGGCGGTGCAGTTTCATGAGCGATGGATGACACTTGGGTATAATCGCGTAAGACATCAGGGAGTTAATGCCGAATTCCCTCCAGAAAGAGCAGCACTTAAGCGTCCGGCGTATGGTCGCAACGGCGTAGGCCGACATGGATTATTGTGTTTTGCTGATCGCTATGAAGTAGAAACGTATCGTGATGGCAAGTTCTCCACTTTCTCTATAGCGACTGCAAGCGGTAAAGACCCCTTCGTTATTGTCAGCGAAAAAATAACAAAAGCGGCAGGGCATGGGACAAAACTGTCTACAGTTGTAAATAGGCATTTGCTGGACCCTGATAAGATTCTGGACGTTCTGGCAGCCCGTTTTTTACACGATCCTGAATTTACCGTTTATGTCAATGGGCGTACTGTTCCGTTAGAAGATCACACTGGCCTTATTGATAAGACTGTGCTCAAAATAGCTCATGGCGTACGAGCCGAAGCATTCTTTGTAGATTCTACAAAAAGCGCAAGGAACACACGTCAGCAGGGGATAGCTTTTTGGATCGATACTCGCCTTGTCGGTACGCCCTCATGGACGCTGGGAATAAAACCGGTTGTTGACGGTCGTACGTCTATTGCAAAACGATACACAGCCGTTATTAAAATAGTTGGAATGATAGATCATGTTCAGCCCGACTGGACAGGTTTTAAGTCAACTCCACTTGTCGAAGAGCTCTTTAATAAAGTTGAAGAATATATTTTAATGATGTTCAAAAAACTCTCTGCGGAACGGGTTCAGGATACCAAGGAATCAGTGTTTCGTGAATATCGCGATGACATTGAAAAACTTCAACCACTTGCTCGTTTAGACGTAGCCGAATTTGTTGCTGAAATTGCTGAGAAGAGCTATGTTATGCCTCAAGAATCCCTGTCGCTCGCTGTTGAAACGATTATAAAGCTAGAAAAATCAAAAAGTGGAGTTGCTTTGTTGGAGAAATTATCTAAACTAGCGGAAGAAGATGTTGAAGGCTTAGACCGGCTTCTAAGTGAGTGGTCTGTACGCGATGCGCTTACGGTCCTCGATGAGATTGACAAACGGATCGCTGTTGTTGAAGCTTTAGGGAAACTATCATCAGATAAGAAAGTTGACGAACTCAAGACGCTGCATCCGCTTGTGACGCAAGCGCGTTGGATCTTTGGTCCAGAATTTGAATCTGCTGAATACGCATCGAACTTATCATTGCGCAATGCGGTAGCTAAAGTATTTGATAAGAAAGTTGATAAGGCAGTCTTTGATAATTATAGGAAGAGGCCTGATCTACTTCTCCTCGGCGATGCAACATTATCAGCAGTAGCAATCGATGAGTATGATGAAGCAAGCGGCTTAACTAAGATGCGCGATATATTACTGATTGAACTGAAACGGGGTGGTTTTCAGATAGATCGCGAAGAGATGAATCAGGCACAAGGGTATGTCGAAGAGCTGCTATCGTCAGGTGCAATTGAAGGTCAACCGTATATACGAGCTTTTGTTGTTGGGCATACTTGTAAACAAGGTCTACAGCCGGTTCGCAAGGTTGGCGAAAACCCTGAGACGGCTCGCATTCAGGCATGTAGCTATGGCCAGTTGGTGCGGACTGCCGAACAGCGGCTTTTCAAATTAAAAGAACGCCTTCAGGATCGATATGAGCAACTCTCGGGCAACGATATTTTAGCTAAAGTGATGTCTGAGCCAAAACAAATACCCTTGCAAGTTATTACCGATACCGATCTTAATACTCAGCCAAATTCGAGTAGCTAATACAAACGCGCAAATTATTGTTACAGTGTTTGTTCTGATTATGTAGGGCAACCCTTCAGGGTTACTTTTAAGCAAGGCTAATGCCTTGCCCTACAGGCAACAATTTTAAATGCGTTTGCTATAGATCTGGTTTTCGTTGAACTTACAGAGGTGCTTCTCAATGAATCTTTATAGCAGTGAAGTTGGTTTTTATATCCCATCTTTTCTATATATGAAAGTCGATACAAAAGCCTCTTTAGAGAAAATATTCGGAACACCAATAGAATCTGTTTTTGTTCACGAGTATGTCCATTTTTTACAGGATATATCAACCGTGTTTGGACTTGTCAATACATCCTATACCGCAGAATATTTCAAGAGTATGGCGAGTTATATAAGGCAGAACAATGTTCAAAAAATATCAGCGCCAATTTTGCCCGAAGTTTTAAAAGATCACATGGTCGAAAACGAACTATTATTTTTTGGCTATTGTGGAGATGGTGCATTTATTAGCTTGGATGAGTGGGAAATAGATTTTGTCAGTGATAAAGATGAAGTAAAAGTGAGGGATAAAAAACTTCAAAAGATAGTGCTTCATATGAGGCACAAACTATATGATACAAAAAAGGAATATAATTTCGGTGCTATTGCGATAATGGAGAGCCTAGCTTGTTTAATTGAGCGACATATCTACCATGATGATTCCTGCTCGATTGATAATTTGCCGTACGGTGCAGCACACCATATTGTAAAAGCTTTATACCGTGAGATGTCTGATAAGCCATGGCTTATTGCTGCCATCTGTGAAATATCATTAATGGCATATCATCCTGCTGGCATATTTCTACTGCTCATTACATGTATGAAGCGGGACAACTTTATGCCTGGTACTGCATTAGATATGTTTAATTATGCAAAACAAATAAAGTTTGAAGACGAATCTAGCATGACTGATTTGCTGGTCTCCATCGCGGACCATGCAAAAAAACAGATTGACGGAATTTTTACGTCAAAGCTTATTAAAGATGGCAGCAGCTGGTTTACCCATCTTGTTGATGAATCTTTAAAGTTAAGAAATAGTCATCCTTGCTTTTTGGCGAATCTTCTTGAGATGAGCAGCACTTTAGCAAAAAAGCGCTTGCTTAAGATAATCGATCTCGTCGGTGTGCCCTTAATGTTTAATAGTGATGACGTGCTTTTTAATTTAGGTAATACTATCAAAAAATATCCAGGTATTATTTATTATCCTGCTGCAAATGAAATATTCGAAATATTTAGCTCCGGACAACAGATAAGATGTAGGTTAAACAAGTACTGTGAATCAGGCCCAGAAGATATGGAAGTTGATGCTAATTGCCTGTCATCACCTTGGTACAGAGCCAATATGTGTCCGTTTGCCGTCTTATGGAAAACATGGGATTTTTCAGGTAGAGAAGTTATAGCTACAAAATTTTAAGCCTCACCCCTTTATTGAAAGACTATCGTGAGGTAGATTTCGTCCATTCGGTATCTTATCCGAAAATAGAATGGAGAGCATTTTTCATGGTTGCTATCGGTATATCTGAATTCACCTTCGGTTACGCTTTTTTATATGAACAGACTAGCCGACACTGGGGCAATTTACGCGCTGCTCCGATTCTTCCGAGTCTTCAGCAGGAAGCAGGTCAGGGTTGGGATGCCCATTTGCCCACGACCGGCGTCGATTTTTACTATCAATTCAAGCTATCTGATTATCTACGCAATGGACACGCAAAATTCATTAAAGATGGTACATATAATTCACCGTATTTTAGAATAGCATTTCATAAGAATGACAATAATCGGCAGCATAGACGTTTGAAAGAGCATGCCATAATACATCCCCATACTTATTATGTTGCTCCAGAGATAACATATGTGGATGATTTCAACAACATATTTCTCAATGGACAAGTCACTGAACATTCCAGGTTATTCCAACTTACAGAATGTGACGACATTGACATTAATGATGTTGATCAACATTATATTACCTTTCAAAGAGACATTGAAAATTGGATCCAGCATTCAAATCGCAAAAGGCATTTTAAGTCTGTTGCAGGTAAAAATATTCTTGATTTGTATGAAGGGACGATCACGCAAAAACGGCGTCTAGATAAAGCGTTTGCTGAGGAATTGTTTAAGCGGACCAGCGAAAATGTATTGAAATCAATTGAAGTAGAGGGCTTCTTAAATATGCCCGAAGAAAGAGATGTAATGTTGAAACTACTCGATCAAAGAATATTAAAAGAGACTAAGGAAAAGATTGTCAAAAGAACTTCGCAAATATTAACCATATATTATGGATTGACTATGGTCATAGTGACTGAGAAATGATTGGTAATAATATGACTTCTTCTGCAATTGTTCAAAAACTCTGGAACTACTGTAACGTCCTCCGGGACGATGGGATGAGCTACGGCGATTATCCTTCGACTTCGCTCAGGGCAGGCTCTGAGCAGCTTACCGCCCTCACCCTCGCCCTCTCCCAGGGGGAGAGGGGATAGAAGGGGGATGGCTGACGAGCGCACGAAGCCGCCGTACAACCAGCCGAGTGCAGTACCCGCGAAGTACAACTGGCCGACGCTCTTAAAGAAGGACGGCGACGATCTGTTCGACCACTACCGCCATATTCCATGGACGCTAAGGCTCTCGAACACTGTAATACCAGAACCCCTTGCTCGTTACCATACAAATTGCAAAAACGAAATACTGTAAGGTAACTTATTTCTTGACTCCAGTTACCATACATGGTATCATTATTCGTAACTTGTAAGGTAACGAGGCGAAGATGAAGATCATTAAAGGCGTCCTGGAAGAAGAACTGCAAAACTCCCTGCGTATGCAGGAGGAGTACGAGAAGGCCCTGTCCTCGCTTCCCAGAGGGGTACTCGTCAAAAAGGTTATCAAGGGGTACAGCTACTATTATCTCATGATGCGTGATGGAAACAAAATTCGTTTTGACTACAAAGGTAAAGTATCCGGCAAGGAGATCAAGCGTTACAACGATGCAAAAAAAGACCGGGCGAGGTACCGGAATCTGCTGGGAGATGTGAAGAAGCAGGTCTCATTTCTGAGGAGGGCGCTGCGTGGAAAAGAATTACGCGCTGTGTCTTGACGTTCTGCGGACATTCAAACGCGCAGGAGTGCTGGATGAGCTGGTCTTAGTCGGCAGCTGGTGTCTTCATTTCTATCGTGAATATTTCCCCCACTCTTCATATCATCCCACCATTCGAACGAGGGATGTGGATTTTCTGGTCCCTCTGCCGAAACGTATAAGAGCGAAAGTGGATGTTGCGGCACTACTGAAAGAAAAGGGGTTCGTTGTTTCCTTCAGCGGCAGCAAAGGATTTATGCGGCTCATGCATCCTGAGCTGATCGTAGAATTCCTCGTGCCCGAGCTCGGGCGGGACAGCGATAAACCAGTCCCGCTTCGCGGCCTTGGCGTCAATGCCCAGCCGCTGCGCTTTCTCGACTTTCTGGCAGCACACACGATAATGCTCGCAGCAGAGGGATTGACGATACGGTTGCCTCATCCGGCCGCTTATGGCCTTCATAAACTGATTGTTGCGACCAGAAGAACATCAAAAGAGAAATCTCTCAAAGATCTACGCGAAGCGATCGATATTCTCAATGCCTTGATTCTGAACGGTGAAGGAGCATTCATCAAATCTTTGTATAAGAGCATGCTACCCGGCTGGCGATCAAAAGCAAGAAAGGCCCTTAAAGATAAGGGCGAGACAGGGTTACTCGAAATGTTGGGGAAAGAATAATCTATGACACCAGCCGCAATTGTCTCCAAACTCTGGAACTACTGTAACGTCCTCCGGGACGATGGGATGAGCAATTAATGACAGTTCAGAGTACTGAGTTATGAGTTCAGAGTGAGGTAGAGAATTCGACGTTGAATAAGAGGCGGTAGGGTCTCCTTGCATACTCTTCCAGCGCATCCTTGATACTTCCGTAAAAATCCACTGTAGACAGTACTTTAAATAAGTGCTATAATCAGACCTGTTAATAGCACTATTATGGAGGTCTTCAATGAGTACGAAATTTTCCGAAGATATTGTTCCGCTCAGTGACCTCAAGGTGAACCCCGGGAAAGTGGTGTCTCACGCACAAGCGACGCACCGGCCTATTTTGCTCACGAGCAGGGGCCGCGGGGTGGCCGTGGTCCGATCGCTCAAGGATTATGAGGAAGAAACGGAAGAGCGCGCTTTTATGCAAGGAGTGGTGAGGGGGCTGATGGACCTGGAAGAAGACCGGGAAATCTCGTTCTCCGAGGCGAAAAAACGCCTTGGTCTGAAGTGATCCCATGGCTGAACAGGCACGGATAACGTTTGCTGCGTCCGCGATCAAGGACCTTGAGGACCTGCTGGCCTATTACGCAGGAGAAGGCGTGCCTGATGTTGGGAAAAGGCTTATTGCTGAGATCATTACCAAGATTGAGCGGCTGGGTGCGCATCCGCTGAGCGGCCGGGTCGTGCCCGAGTTTCATGTAGAACATCTGCGAGAGATCATTTACCCGCCTTTTCGCATCGTGTATCGGCATGACAAAAACAAGGTGCGTATTGTTCGGATTTGGAGGAGTGAAAGACTTCTGAGGATGCCGTGACTTCTGCCGCAATCGTTTCAAAACTCTGGAACTCTGTAATGTCCTCCGCGACTTTGCCGGTTACCATACAGAGTTAATATATCGAGCAGTTGTATGGTAATTCACAAGACTTTTCTTCCCCTTATTTGATGTGAAATTGTCTGACTAAACCTCGGTCCACGCGTAAACACATTTTTACATTGACTCACCCGTTTTTCCCGGTATAATCGTAATTATGCGAGAAATCACGAAGGGCGAAGAATTTTACGACGGCACTGCCTTGCTCGGGGACCCGGTCCACGGCTATATTTCGTTCACCACGCCGCGCGGCGCGGGTGAGCAGACCGAAAAGGACCTGATAGACACCCCCTGGATGCAGCGGCTCCGGCGGATCTACCAGCTCCAGAGCGCCCGGTGGGTCTATCCCTCGGCCGAGCACAGCAGGTTTCAGCACTCGCTCGGCGCCATGCATTTGGCGGGCAGGTTCGCGCGACACCTGTACCCATCTCTCAAGGCGGCGGTTCCGGACTGCCCCTCGGCGAATTATATTGAAGAACTGCTCCGGGTCGCCGCGCTACTGCATGATATCGGGCACGGCCCGTTCGGCCATTTCTTCGACGACAACTATCTTGCGCAATTCGACCTCACCCACGAAAAATTAGGACAGCATATCATCAAGACGGAGCTGGGCGATATCATCCGCGCCATACGGCGCAGCCCCACGGGCGAGTTCGGCAAGAGCGACCCGCGGCTGCACCCCGAGCAGATCGCGTCCCTCATCGGCAAGGGAGCGAAAGCGCCCATAAAGCAGCCCCGGTGGCTCATGTTTCTCCAGCCGATGCTCTCCGGCATCTATACCGTGGACAACCTCGATTATGTGCTGCGTGACGCATATATGTGCGGGGTGGCGATCGGCGCGGTGGACATCGACCGGCTCTTGTACTATACCTTCTTCACGGACAAGGGGCTGACGCTCCACAAGTCCGGCCTCACGGCGCTGAACATGTTCCTGAACGCCCGGCTGTACATGTACACCAATGTGTATTACCATCGCACCACGCGGGCGATCGACGAGCACCTGAAGGAACTGTTCAAGGGCACCATGGCGGAATTTTTCCCGTATAATCCCGTCAAGAACCTCCCGGCGTATCTCGAACTGACCGACTGGTCGCTTCTCGAAACCGTGAGAAAGTGGGGGCACAGCAAGAGCGGGCCAACAATCGCGCTCGGTCGGGAGTGGGCGGGCATTCTTGCCAGGGACGTGAAGTGGAAGATGGCCTATGACGTTACGCTCTCGATGCGAGAAGTCAAAAAGGGCCAGACCCTCATCGACGAGGCGGAACTGGTTAAAAAGATCAGGAAAAATCTGCCCAAGAAACTGAAGGACATGCCGTTCCGTGTGGATATGGCCAGCCAGGACCCGAGACCGATCAACCCGCTGATGATGGGCGAACGACAGATCCATGTGTTCAATCCCTCGACCCGCAAGGTGGAAAAAGAGCCGCTGAAGGATTTCTTCGACTATATCCCCGCGCGCGTGGTCCAGTGCAGGGTGTTCACCCTGAACCATGATCACGATACGGAGCTTGCCGAAATTGTCGATAAGGTGCTGGGGATCCAGGAAGACAGCATCAAAACGAACGTCTGATCGCATTTCGTCTATCGTCTTTTAATAACTGCTGTCCTGTGTTTAAGGAGAGCTTCTGTTGAGGATTCTTAAAAGAAGAGTGGGTCAACTCGAATCTCTCACGTGTCATTCCGAAGGAGCAAAGCGACTGAGGAATCTTGCTCGGGGTGGGATCAGAGAGGGGTCTTGCGGACTCTTGGAAAACCTAGATTTCTCGCTTTGCTCGAAATGACAAAACGAGCAATGTCTGTTTTTTTTACTAGGTCATCACTACCGCAGTCGAGCTGTAAGGTGCCGCTGGTATGCGGTCTGAGAATAATGAGGAAAGCACGCTATGAAAATAACCGATATTATTAAACAAGAACTTGAGAAAAAGGGTTTTAAGAACCTGAAGATTGCATCGAAAGCTCTCGGGATCAGTCCGGAGCTCCTTCGGGTAATTGTGAATAAAGGACATCTCCCCAAAGACAAGACCCTCAGCATCATAGCAAAGAAGCTGGGGCTGGACGCGTCGTCATTGATCCTGTCGGCGCACCAGGAGAAAGTCCCCGCCGAGGTAAGAGGATTTTTCCTTTCTCCCGTTCAATCGAAATTCAGGGAAGGGAAACGGGTGTATCCGCTTTCTCAAGAGCAGTGCGATTATCTTGAGAAGATCATGAGTGAACAGGAAATACAGATAATAAGAAAATTTCGACAGGTTTCCGAAGAAGCGAAAACGCAGATCATCGGGTATGTCGATTATATGTTTGCGACCAAGAGAGTTTCGCCGCCTCCCTCCGGCGGGCAAAACGACGTGCATGGATGAAACAACGATTACGATCATAGGCGCGGGCATCGTGGGCCTGGCAATTGCGGCGGAGCTGGCGCAAACGTACGAGAATATCGTCGTTGTCGAGAAGCAGGACAGCTTCGGCAGGGAAACGAGCAGCCGGAACAGCGAAGTGATACATGCCGGGATCTATTATCCTCCCGGTTCCTTGAAAGCAAACTTGTGCGTTGCAGGCGCTGAGCAAATGTATCACCTGTGCGAATGCCAAGCGATACCGTATAAAAAATCAGGCAAATTGATTGTAGCCTCAAACCCGTCCGAAATTCCTACCCTTGAAGCATTTCTCAAAACAGGCAAACGAAATAACGTAAAGAACCTTGTAATGCTCGGCAAACGGGACGTCATGGCAAAAGAGCCGCGGGTCATTGCCGAAGCAGCGCTCTATTCGCCGGACACCGGAATCATCGACTCCCATGCCGTGATGAAATATTATCATAACAGCGCGGAAGCTCATGGCGTTTTATTCTCGTTCAATAGCGAAGTGAATAAACTGACCAAAGAGCATGATGGATATATCCTCGGGATCAAGCAGGAAAATTATGAGTTCAAATCAAAGATCGTGATAAATTGCGCAGGCCTCTCTTCGGACTCCATTGCCGATCTGGCAGGCATCGACGTCCCAAGATACGGCTATACGCTCAAGTACTGCAAAGGGTCCTATTTCTCATATGCCAAACCTTCGCCTGTCAACATGCTTGTTTACCCGGTCCCGCATGGCGCGTTGGTCGGATTGGGCGTGCACGCAACCCTGGATTTAGGAGGCCGTCTTCGTTTCGGTCCTGATGCCGAATACATTGATAGGGTCCTTGATTACAAGGTTACCGCAAATAAAAGAGAAAGTTTTTATCAGGGCGCGACAAAGATCATTTCAGGCCTCGAACAAGAGGACTTTATTCCCGATATGTCGGGTATTCGGCCAAAGTTGCAGGGACCGAGCGAAGCAGTGAGAGATTTTATTATCAGAGAGGAGTCGGACAAGGGCCTTCCCGGTCTTATTAATTTGATCGGAATAGAATCGCCGGGGTTGACCGCTGCTCCGGCTATAGCTACGATGGTGGCGGGGATGGTTAAAGAATTGGCGGAATAAGATGACCCCGATTAAGCATGAACAAAAGCAGCCACGAAGACGCTAAGTCACGAAGAAAATCTTTGATACGAGCAGGCTGTTGAAAAACTGGCTTCTATATTTTTGCCGTCATTCCATTTTTGCCGTCATTCCCGTGAAAACGGGAATCCAAAGGTTTTCAACGTCACTGGGTCCCCGATAGGGTCATTCGGGGACGACGGATATTAGGTACCTGAATAGTTATTTTTTTACCTCGCCGATCCCTTACGCCCTTTTGCGATCTCCTTCACTTTCTTGATGATCGCCTTCGCGGAAATTTCCTCAAAATCGAGCAGCTCATCCGGCTTCCCGCTCTTCGGCATTTTTCTGACACAGAGCGAGTAAAGAGGCACAGGCTGTCCAGCGAGGGCGCTCTGGACTGCTTCACCGATGCCGCCTGCCTCGAAGTGGTCCTCTACGGTAATGATCGCGCCGGTATCCTTCGCGGCCTGTTTGAGCGTTGCCGCATCGATCGGCTTTATGCTGTAAAGATCGATGACCCGGATAAAGATATTTTCTTTTTTCAGCTCTTCGTATGCCTTGAGCGCTTCATGCACCGTAATCCCGGCGGCGACGATTGCGGCAACGTCCTTGGGATTTGATCTCAGAATTTTGCTCCCGCCGATACGGAAGACCTCATCGTTCCGGTACAGGATGGGAGTGTCCTTCCTCGTGGTCCTTATATAGGCGATGCCTTTGTGCTCTGCCATTGCCTCAACAAGCTTGTCCGTGGACACCGCATCGGAAGGATAGAGTACCACGCTGTCCAGGAGCGTCCTGAACATGGCAAGGTCTTCGAGCCCCATCTGGGACGAGCCGTCCTCGCCGATGGACACACCGGCATGGGAGCCGCAGAACTTGATGTTGGCATTCGAATACTGGCTCATGCGTATCTGGTCGAAGGCGCGGCTCAGGAACGCGGCAAAGGTCGAGACGAACGGTATCTTGTTGCGGAGCGAGAGGCCGAGGGCCATGCCGACCATGTTCTGTTCGGCGATATACATTTCGAAAAAGCGCTCGTGATGCACTTCCTTGAAAAGTTCGGAGAAGGTGGAGTTGCTCACCTCCGCGTCCAGCACCACCATATTCGGAAACCGGGGTGAGATCCGCACCAGCGCGCTTCCGTAGGCATGCCTCGTGGCAACGCCTTTCACGCCGGTATAGGACACAGGACGCAGTTTCTGCGCAATCTGTTCCGTCGGCTTGCGATTCTCGGGTTTGGAAATTTGACCCGTGATCGTTTTGTCGATCGGGCCCAGTTCTTCGAGCGCCCGCGATAGCTCCTCTTTCTTGAGCGGCTTTCCGTGCCACCCGTTCTTGTCCTCGATGAAGGATACTCCTTTTCCCTTCAGCGTTTTTGCAATGATCATGACGGGCCTGTCCGTGATCTCCTTGACCTTTTCAAACGCTGCGAGGATCTGCGGCAGATGATGGCCGTCTATGACGATCGCGCCCCAGCCGAAGGCCGTCACCCGCTCCCGATACACGTCGAGATCGTGGCCGTACATGGTTTCGCCGCGCTGCCCAAGACGGTTCACATCCATGATGCCGAGCAGGTTGCTGAGTTTGTAATGCGCGGCGAGTTCCATGGCTTCCCATTGGGAGCCTTCCGCCATCTCGCTGTCGCCAAGCAGCACATACGTGCGATAGGGGAGCTTGTCCACATATTTGGCGTTCAGGGCCATGCCCGCGCCGATTGAAAGTCCCTGACCAAGAGAGCCGGTAGCGGCTTCTGTATATCGGAACGCAGGGGTCGGGTGGCCTTCGAGCGGACTATTGAATTTTCTGAAGCTCAACAGCTCCTTCTCCGTGACTTTTCCTGCCGCCGCCCAGAGTGAATAGAAGAGAGGCGACGCATGCCCCTTGGAAAAGATGAGCCGGTCATTATTCGGGTTTTGGGGATTGTCGAGATCGTATTTGAACGTTCCGCCGAACAGCAGGCCGGTCATCAGGTCCGCCGCGGATAGAGACGAGGTCGGATGGCCCGAGCCAGCTTCGGTGGACATGACCAGGCTGTAGTAACGGATGAGCTTGGCAAGGGATTCGAGATTGTTCATGAGAACCTCCAAAAATTATATCAGACTCTGTATTGTCTTCTTTATTATATCAATTATCGGCCCGGGATAGACACCGAGCCAGACCAGCACGGCTGTAAGCCCTGCAAGCATTGCGCTTCCGGAGAGCGAATGAACCGGTTCCTGCGCAATCACTTCAGGGGGACGTGCATAGACAACGACGATAATGCGGAGATAGTAGAACAATCCGATGACGCTGTTGATGACGAGGGCAATTATCGGAATCCAGAGCGACGAGTCGACGCCCGCGGCCACGACGTAGAACTTGCCGATAAATCCCGCGGTCAAGGGAATGCCGGCCAGGGAAAGCAGCATCGCGGTTAAGACCCCGGCGAGCCAGGGCCGGCGCCAGGCAAGACCCTGGTAATCATCCAGGCTGTCCGCGTCCCTGTCCCTGCCTGAGAGCACGGTAACGACGCCGAATACGCCGAGCGTGGTCACGAAATAAGCGGTCAAATAAAAGGCCGCGGCGGTCACTGCTGTGTGGCCGCTTGCCAGGAGCGTTACGAGGAGATACCCCAGGTGCGAAATGGACGAGTAGGCAAGGATACGCTTCACGTTTTTCTGGAGCAGGGCGAGCAGGTTGCCGGCAAACATGGAAGCAACGGCGATGATGGTGAAAATGACGAGCAGGGGCTGCTGCGCGTGAATATCGATGCGCGAGAAATAACGCAGCACAAGCGCGAAGACCGCGCCCTTTGACACGGTGGCGATAAATGCCGTGACCGGCGCGGGCGCGCCTTCGTACACGTCGGGCGTCCAGAGGTGAAAGGGCACTACGGCAAGTTTGAATCCCAAACCGACGATGATCAGGACGGTCCCCGCGAGAAGCGGCAGGCCATGCACTCCCGTTGCGGCAACGCGCAATCCGATCTGCGCGAACTCCATGCTGCCGAGCTCGGCATAGACGAGCGCCATGCCGAACAGAATGAAGGCGGACGATACCGCGGCGAGAATGAGGTACTTGACGCCTGCCTCGATGCCGCGGTCGCTGTGGCGCAGATAGGCCGCCATCGTATAGAGCGACACACTCAGGATCTCTATGCCGAGAAAGAAAGAGGCAAAGTGTGTGCTCGCCGCGAGCACGGCAGTGCCGAGCGTTGCGACCAGCAGGAGCAGATGGAATTCCGCATGATACCCATCGTGCCGTTCCAAATAGGAGTAGGAAAGAGCGGCCACGACAAAGGCGGCACAAAAAATCAAACCCATGTAGAAAAGCGCATACTGATCGACGATGAGCAGGGACGTGACGCTTCGCGGCGTCATTGTCGCGACAACCGGGAGCGATGCCAGGGCCAGAGCCAAACCAACCAGCGAGACGATCGCCGTATATTTGTGGTTACGGAAAAAAGCGATCATGAGCATGGCCGCTACGGACGCGGTAGCAACGATGATCAGGGGAGCAAGGGCTATCAGATCAAGACGGCTCATTGTTGAGCACCCCCCGGCGCAATGGTAATGGCATGGGTCGAACTATTTCTGATTGCATTCAATGCAGGCGCAACCGTGTCCAGCACCGGACGCGGGAAGATGCCGAGCCACAGGATAACAACCACCATGGCCGCCATCATCCAGGTTTCTCGCGAAGAGAGTTCAGCGAGTTTCACTGCGCCCTTTTTCTCACCGTGAAATACTCGCTGGACGATCCAGAGCGAATAGATCGCCGCAAGCACGAGGCCGCTCGCGGCAACGATGGTGACCAAAACGCTTGTCTGATACGTTCCCAGCAGCACCATGAATTCTGCCACGAAATTGCCGAACCCCGGAAGCCCGAGCGAAGCCAGGGCAAAGACCAGAGCGACACCGGAGAGCCGGGGGGCCGAGGACCAGAAACCGCCCATGCGTTCCATGTCGCGGGTGTGGATGCGCTGCTGGATCATTCCCACGATGATGAAAAGCGCGCCTGTGCTGACCCCGTGCGCCACGATCTGCATGACTGCGCCGGACAGCGCGGTCATGGTGCCGGCAAAGATCCCCAAAAGAACAAACCCCATGTGGCTGACGCTGGTGTACGCCACAAGCCGCTTGAGGTCGGTCTGGGCAAAGGCCAAGAGCGCGCCGTAGATGATGCTGACCACGGCAAGGATCATGGCCCAGGGCGCAATGGTTACTGCTGCTCCGGGAAAGAGCGGCAGGACAAAACGCAGAAGACCGTAGGCTCCGGTCTTGAGCAGCAGCCCTGCGAGGATCACGCTGCCTGCTGTCGGCGCCTCGGTATGCGCGTCCGGCAGCCACGGGTGGAAGGGGAACGCCGGGAGCTTCACGACAAAAGCAATAAAAAATCCGAGCATGATCCAGAATGCCGTTGCAGGCGACAAGGATGAACCGAGAAGCAATGAGTAGTCGAAGGTATAGACGCCGGTGTCCCTGCCATGGATGAAGTAGAGTCCGAGGATCGAGAGAAGCATCAGCAGGCCGCCCGCTTGGGTAAAGATGAAGAACTTGAGCGAGGCGTAGACACGGTTATCGTGGCCCCAGATGTTGATGAGAAAGTACATCGGCACGAGCATAAGTTCCCAGAAGAAATAGAACAGGAACAAATCGAGGGCCATGAACACGCCGAGGATGCCGGAGAGGATCCACAAGAGGTTCATGTGGAAGAACCCCACGCGCTCGCGAATTTCCGTCCAGGAACAGACGACGGCAATGATGCCGAGGAACAGCGTGAGCGCGATCAAGAGCAGGCTCAGGCCGTCAACCGCAAGGTGCAGGCTGACGCCGAGTTGCGGGATCCATTCCCATGTTGTATCGATCAGCCATCTGTGATCAATGAGCGTGAGCTGCGATGAAGTCGTGGGCCAATAGCTTATCAGCAGCGCTGCGTCGAGTATGAGCGCAGCAACGGAGATCCATCGGGCCAATGCAGAATTCTTTTGGTCAAGAAGCCATGCAGCCAGCCCGCCGATGAGCGGTATCATGATGAGCCATGCGAGGATCATAGTTTAACGTTCTTTCCTTCCTCGTTCGTAGCCCCTCCCTTGATGGGAGGGGTGAGGGGAGGGAGAGAGAGACAGCTCGATCGTATCATTTCAACAACTCCTGCAATATTCATCAGTACATCATGGTTCCAGAACCTGAGGACTCTAAACCCTTGAGATGATAGCCATCTGTCACGCTCTCCATCTCTTTCTTCACAATGTTGACCGCCGTCAACTTCTACTATTACAGCTTTTTCATAACAAACAAAGTCTGCTATGTAATTACCAATCGGTTCTTGTCTTCTGAACTTCAGTCCTTCAGTGTGTCTGGTGCGAAGATGCTTCCATAGTAATCTTTCCGCGTCAGTGGACGACTTACGGAGAGACTTCGCTCTGTTGGTTATATTAACAGGCAACGTCTGTTCCCTCCCCAACCCCTCCCACAAGGGGAGGGGCTACAGAAGAATAATAATGACCATGTACCGCTGTCGAAGATATTCGACAGCGCAACCGTAATGGTGCTTACTGAAAAATAACTATGATCCCCAGAAACACGACCGCGCCTACAACGAGCCCCATTGCGTACCAGCGGATGCTGCCGGTCTGCGTCAAGCTCAGAACACGATGCGTGGCCCGGTTGAGATACGCCAGGCCGGAATAACCTGAATCGATAAAATCGTCCTTGTTGATCCGCGTGACCCAGAGGAACGGTCGGACCAGGAGCCGGTCATACAAAGCGTCGAAGTCCCAGCCAGCGAACCAGAATTTTCTGATTGATTCGAACAATCCGATAGTGCCGATCTCTTTTGCATATTCGGGCCGCAGGAGATAGAACAGCACGGCGACACCTATGCCGGCAAGCGAGATAAAGGATGCGCTGATCTGGAGCGTGCCTTCGCCAACAATGCCGAAGTGTTCCATTGCGTGCTCACCAAACACCGGCTGCAGGAATTGCGAGAACAACGGCGCGTTGCCAAGGTTCCTGGGCAGTTCAATGAAGCCGCCGATGATCGACAAGACAGCGAGAATAACAAGCGGCAGGAGCATTCTGAAACCCGGTCGATGACCCACTTCCGTTTTTGAAGCTCCGAAGAAGGTAACGAAGACCATGCGAAACGTGTAGATCGCGGTGACGAAGGCCCCGATGAGTCCCGCGGCCCATAATCCCGGACCGCCCGCTGCGGAAGACCAGGCATGCCACAGGATAAGGTCTTTGCTGTAGAACCCGGCTGTCACGAGCGGAAGCGCGGCGAGAGATGCTGCGCCGATAAGAAAGGTCCAGAAAGTGACGGGGAGTTTATTCCGCAAGCCTCCCATTTTGAACATATCATGTTCGTGATGCTGCGCAAGGATCACCACGCCCGCTGCCAGGAACAGGAGCGCCTTGAAGAACGCGTGGGTCATGAAATGGAACATGGCAGCCGACCACGCCCCTACGCCGAGCGCCAGGAACATGTAGCCGATCTGGCTGATGGTCGAGTAGGCAAGGACGCGCTTGATGTCCCTTTGCGCCAGGGCGCTGAAGCCCGCGATCAATAGCGTTGCCGCTCCGATGATTGCCACGGCTGCCTGGACAACGGGAGCAAGCTCGAACAGCACATGCGTACGAGCAATGAGATAAACGCCTGCAGTCACCATGGTTGCGGCATGGATCAACGCGCTGACCGGCGTGGGGCCTGCCATGGCATCCGGCAGCCAGGTCTGGAGCGGGAGCTGGGCGGATTTGCCGAGAGCGCCGCCGAGCAGCAGCGCGGCAGCAAGGACCGCGGTTTCGGAGCCGATGGGCCACTGCTGCGAGGCATGCCGCATCAACTCTTGTATATTCAGCGTTCCGAAATGCGTGAACAGGAGGAAGATCCCGAGCGCCATTGCCGTGTCGCCGATACGGGTCACGATAAAGGCCTTGCGCGCAGCCCGCCCATTCGCGGGGTCCGTATACCAGAAGCCGATCAGAAGATAGCTGCAGAGCCCGACGCCTTCCCATCCGAGATAGAGCAGCAGGAGATTGTCGGCGAGCACCAGGGTAAGCATGGAGCCGACAAAGAGGTTCATATACGCGAAGAACCGGCTGTATCCTTCTTCGTCAAGCATGAACTCCGCGGAATAGAGGTGAATCAGGGACCCTACGAACGTGATCACGAAGATCATGATCAGGGAAAGGGGATCGAGCACAAAAGACACCGAGGCCGTGTACCCGTCGAACTGCATCCATGTCCAGAGAGTTTGCGTAAAGGCATGGCCCTGGGGCGGCGAGGCGATGAAGTTGATGCCGATAAGTATGGTAAGAACAGCCGACAGGCCGACAGTACCGACGCCGATGACAGCGCTGCCGATCTTCGGAAGACGGCGGCCTAGCAATGCCAGGATCAGGAATCCGGCAAAAGGCAAGGCTGGTATGAGGAAGAAGAAATCGTTCATAGTTCAGAGTTCAAAGTGAAAACAATCAGCCGCGCATTTTATTTGCAGCATCAGCATCGAGTGTCTTAAATCTATGATACATCTGGATCACGAGTGCCAAGCCGACAGAGACCTCGGCCGCGGCCATGGTCAGGATGAAGATGAACATGATCTGTCCGTCGACTTGTCCCCAACGCGCGCCGGCAACAACGAAGGCAAGCCCCACGGCGTTCAGCATGATCTCGACGCTCATAAGCATGAATACGATATTCCTGCGTGTCAGCACGCCGGTCAGCCCGAGCGCGAATAGGATCGCCGCCAGCATGAGGCCGTGTTCCATGGGAATGTTAACTATCAAATACAACTCCTTTTAGACGGGATAACAGGATTGACAGGATTGAAACCGCTTTTCATGACTCATCCTGTACATCCCGTAAATCCTGTCAAAATGTTTTAGTGTTTATTTCCGTGTCTATGCGGCCTGCCCAAATGATACGCTCCGACGAGCCCGGCCAGGAGCAACATCGACGCCAGTTCAACTCCGATCACATAAGGGCCGAGCAGGGCCTTTCCGACCTGCTGCGGTGTTGTCATGGCCTGAGCAGTAAGTCTTTCCTGCTCCATGGTGAATGCGTAAATCAACTCAGCCGCCAGAAGAACGCACAGGATTGCTGGCCCTTTCCATATGCCCGGTCTCAACCATTCAGCTTCCTGCTTTGCGGCTTCTCCCCCGAGGTTCAACATCATGATGACGAACACGAACAGTACCATGATGGCCCCGGCGTAGATAAGCACTTCGAGCATCGCAACAAAGGGCGCGCCGAGCGAGAAGAAAATGAGCGCCACGGACAGGAGCGATACGATCAGGTACAAGAGCGCATGCACCGCGTTCGTCCTGGTGATGACCAGGAGGGTCGAGATGATTGCTATAATGGCTGATATATAGAATAATACGTTCATAAACATCTGATTTCGTGGCGAAACATGTTTTAAGGCATTAGCCCTTTCACATCCACCGGCTTGTCTTCGTTCTCGGCTTCGCCCTTATCTTTTCCCTTGATCGACAAGCCCGCGACACGGTAAAAATTGTAGTCATGGTACTTGCCCGGCCCGTTGATGAGAAGATGTTCTTTTTCATATACCAGATTCTCCCGCTTGTATTCGCCCATCTCGAAGTCGGTCGTAAGCTGGATAGCGTACGTAGGGCATGCCTCTTCGCAGAATCCGCAGAAGATGCAACGCGAGAAATTGATACGGAAAAATTCCGGATAGCGCCGACCATGCTCATCTTCCGTGGCCTGAAGTGAAATGCAGTCCACCGGGCATGCCACGGCGCAGAGGTAGCAGGCAACGCAGCGTTCCTCGCCGTCCGGGTCGCGCGACAGGATGATCCTTCCGCGCCACCGGGGAGGGAGGTAGGGCTTCTGTTCCGGGTACTGGATCGTTTCCCGTTTGCGGAACATGGTCATGAAGACCGCCCAGATTGTTTTTACGAGACTGAACATAGTGTCCTTATTTCCTTAATAGAACCATCGCTCCCGTTACAATCAAATTTGCCAGCGTCAACGGCAGCATCACTTTCCACCCGAACGCCATGAGCTGATCATACCGCGGACGGGGAAGCGACGCCCGGAGCAGGATGAAGAAACAGATGAACAGAAAAGTCTTGATAGAGAACCAGACGATCGGCGGCAGTATCGGCCCCATCCACCCGCCGAAAAACAGCGTGACCGTCAGGGCGGAAATCAGCGTGACGCCGAGATACTCGCCTACGAAGAACATGCCGAACTTCATGCCGGAGTATTCCGAATGGAACCCTGCCACGAGTTCGCTTTCCGCTTCAGGAAGATCGAAGGGCAAGCGATGCGTTTCCGCGATCCCCGCGATAAAGAAGACGACAAAGCCGATAAACTGCGGCACCACGAACCACAGGCCTTGCTGTGCCTCAACGATATCGCGTAAGTTGAACGAGCCCGCTTGCATGACCACGCCCATGAGCGACAGGCCCATGAACACCTCATAGGAAAGCATCTGTGCGGATGCCCGGAGCCCGCCGAGAAGAGAATATTTGCTGTCCGAGGCCCAGCCTGCCAGAACAACGCTGTATACGCCGAGGGACGACATGCCGAGAAAGAACAGTAGGCCTACGTTCAGGTCCACGACTTCGATCCCCGGCGCATAGGGGATGACAGCGAAGGACATGAGCATGACCGTGACGATAACCGCCGGAGCGATCACAAACACGGCTTTGTCCGCAAAGGGCGGGATCCAGTCTTCCTTGGTAAATATTTTTATCATGTCCGCCAGCACCTGCAGAAGACCGAAGGGGCCGACGCGGTTCGGGCCGTACCGGTCCTGCCACAGCGCCAGAAGCCTGCGTTCGAGCCAGATCAGCCCTCCGCCGATGGTAAGAATTGCGAAGAGAATGCTGAAGAGGATTATGAGTTGTCGGATTGCGTCCGTCATGATGAAGCGTCCTTATGTGGTTTCAATTGGGCGGCATCTACTACAGCACGCGAATATGAGCTTAGTTCTTCTGAACTAAAAATGTAATATCCCTGCAGCGGAGCATTTCGAAGCTGTATCTTCGAAGACGACGGGATGTTCGTAAAATAAACCAGCCTTGCATCCTGCTTCGGCTCGATCAACCTCTTCCCCGGACCGCCGCCTGCAAGCGGTCCGTTGACTTCCTTCTGAAATTTATTCAGCGCCTGTACCGAATTCCACCCCGGCGACCAGTAACGGGAGATAAGCGACGCAGGCGGACGGCCTTCATATCCTTCCATGGAAAAGGAGAGGGGCGTGTCAGGATCTTCCGGCGGTTTCGGCTCATGCACGCTGATATTCGCGAGCATGGCAGTGCGCCCGCTGGCGCGGTGCGACTCGCGGGGAATCTTGCCTCCCTGCACCCGAAAGTTCGCGCTCGGCGCAAGCTCTTTAATCAACGCGAAGACCGGCAGAGCGGCAGAAATCGCCGAGTCTATCGAGTCGAGGCTCTCAAGAGTCTGACGAGTAAATGCCTCTAACTCTTTAGACACATTAGACCCGTTAGACTCCATGGACTTCATTATATCATTAATCCATTTCCAGCTTGCCTGAATATCTAAATTCGGCGTAAAGACCTGGTAATATCGCTGCGCCCTGCCTTCATTATTCACGAGCGTGCCGTCGGATTCCGCAAATGTGGCTGCTGGGAGGACGAGACCGGCTTTCGATGCGGTCGGATTCAGAAGGTGGTCTATGACGATGACGTGATTGGCTTGGTTAAAAAGGTTATCGATCGCTTGCTTATCACCCCGTCGGTAAAGATCGTTCTCAAGGATGATAACGGTATCGGCTTTATTGTCTTGAACCATTGCGAACGCTTCTTCCAGATTTTTAGCACCCATAAGTCCCACGCCCATGTTGTTGCATTCATGGACTGCGTAACAAAGCTCAGCGGGTTTTCCTTCGGCGCAGAGCGCCCAGGCGACATTGGCCGCGGCCTGGATGACTGCTTCGCTCAGGCATCCAATACCGGAGACGATAAGCGGCTTTTTTGCATTCTTGAGCGCATGCGCGATTTCTTTTACAAGAGTAAGAACATCATCTGATAATCCCGGCACAACAGGAGCACCAGGATTCAATTCATGCGCTATTGCGAATCCGAAACGGGCGATATCCTCAGGCGCGGCGCGATACGTTTTAGTGGCAAGATCATCGAGCTTGGTCTTCGCAAACGTGGCGAGATAGAGCGGTCCTGTCTTATCCTGAATGACATTGCGAACGGCACTATCGTCCCACTCGGGAATCCGCATCGAAGCTGTCATCTCTTTGGGCTGGTTCCTTACAGCCTGGCGCAAAGCCAGGTCGAGCAAGGGAGCAGTGTTCGTGACATCTTCTCCAAGGATAAGCACGACATCGGCCATTTCCATATCATGCAGGGCTGGTGAGCGGGCTGGACCTTTTTGAAGGATCTCGATTATCAGAGAAACAAGGCGATGTTCCTGCGCGGACATGCCGGAATAGAAATTTTTCTGGCCCACCAAAGACCGAAGGGCAAAATTAGATTCAAGCGAAGCCCGGGGAGAACCGATGCCGATAACGCCTTTGCTCTTGGACAGAATCTCACTGATGTGCTTGAGCGCAGTTTCTTTAGAAACAGGTTGTGCCCGCTCACCCCAGCCCTCTCCCTCGGGGGGAGAGGGGGTAGCCCCTCCCTTGATGGGAGGGGTTGGGGAG
>Ga0075021_10000088_pt1 | contig 47526 bp, 43 predicted proteins | sample ColStrG_CSR_2012_FD_72749 | JGI IMG/M metagenome (GOLD analysis project Ga0075021, IMG submission 72749) | Freshwater sediment microbial communities in response to fracking from Pennsylvania, USA - Cold Stream Run_MetaG_CSR_2012 | ecosystem: Environmental > Aquatic > Freshwater > Creek >...
ATAGCCCCGCGCCATGCCAAGTCCCTCCATCAGCGTTGATGAGGCGACCGAATCTGATTTGCGACCCAAGGGGAATCCCCCTGTGGCATTCGCGATTCACGTCAGGCGGAAAATGCTCTAACTGCATGGAAAATACGGATAAGCTCGGCGAGAATCCAGCTAGACATCGCCTGCACCGCCTCCGCGTCCATGTGGTTAGCATCTACGTCACCACCTACATGCCCCACACCGCGATTGTTACGGATATCGTAGAGAACAGGCAGAATCCTAGGGATTAGAAGTCTGAGACTTCGATCTCCCGCTCGGCTGGAATTTGCTGGTTCATTCTCGAGTAGCCGGCAAGCTTCGAGCATATTTCTCGGTTTGCTGGCCTTGGTGGGAAAGCTCCCCTTGATGGCGCCTGCGACGATGCAGTATGCTACTTCGCAGAACTTTCCACCATTAAGTTCTGATGGTTCCCAACGTCGATGCAGATAGTTCGACACGATCTCCTGATAGCTCTGAAGTAGTGTATCACGAAGCGCTTCTGGCAACCCGGCGAGCACCCCCAACGAATCGATCATTTGTCAGTGCTCGCGAGTTCTTTCACCAGAGCTGCGGCACGCCTAAGGCCAACATTCGAAAGTGAATAGCCTTTGCTTTTGTCGCCACTGAATTCGGCACCCTTCTCGGCAAGATATTTGGCATGATTGGGCGAGTCGTAGCACCCAATCACCTCGCAGAAACCGCGAGCCAGCTTATCGTCAAACGCTCGATCATTCGTGGTTAGAAATTTTCCAACACCGGCCAATATATACGCGTTCAGTGTCTTGTCCTTCTTCGATCTCCCGGGCGCGTCGTGGATTACAAAACTGCCGTCGTCCTTGAAGTCGTAGACTCGATCTAGTTCTACATTCGAGATCTCATTGTCACTCGCCCATTTTCTAACAGCGTCGGGATAGCCTCCGCCAACTGCGTCTTTAGCCTTCTGCACATTGGCAGGGTTGAGCATTGGTGGTATCGCTCCGCTGGACTCTCCGAGGTAAAGCATCGCAGCATCAACTGTGCGGCGGCGTTCTTCCGAGGTTAACGGCTTGAGCGAAGCGATTATTGAAACGAGCGGATCGGTCGTATCAGCTTCGGACATCGTATTCCCTATTTTTGGGAGCAGTGCTAGCGAGCGCCACTCCATACGCTGTCCGTATGGAGTGGCATCACGCGAATCATATGGGCAATATGCCATAAGGAGAGAAAATTTGCGAATCCGGCGCGTCTTTTGACTTTGGGTGCGTAAAGCCTAAATGGATTCAATGGGACAACAGATGTAGCCGCTATGGTCGCATCTGCCCTACCCCGCCACCTTCACCGCAAACGCATACGCCAGCGCCGTCTCCTTCAGCCGCTCGAACCGCCCCGACGCGCCGCCATGCCCGGCGTCCATGTTGATCCGCAGCAGCAGCAAGTTCCCGTCCGTCTTCTTGGCCCGCAGTTTGGCTACCCATTTGGCCGGCTCCCAATAGGTGACCCTCGGGTCGGTCAACCCACCCATGGCCAGGATCGCGGGATACGCCTTGGCCTCCACATTGTCATAGGGCGAGTACGACCGGATGTACTCGAACGCGGCCTTGTCCGTCACCGGGTTGCCCCACTCTTTCCACTCAGGCGGGGTCAGCGGCAACGTCTCGTCCAGGATCGTGTTCAGCACATCGACAAACGGCACCTCGGCGATCACCCCCAAGAACAGTTCCGGCGCCATGTTGGCGACCGCACCCATCAAGAGGCCGCCCGCCGAGCCGCCATGGGCCACGATCCGGCCGCGCGATGTGAAGCCCCGCGCCGCCAGAAATTCCCCCGCCGCAATGAAGTCCGTGAACGTATTGACCTTCTTGTCCAGCTTGCCGTCGAGATACCATCGGTACCCCTTGTCCTTGCCGCCGCGAATGTGGGCGATGGCGTAGACCCAGCCGCGGTCCACCAGCGACAGCCGCGTGACCGAAAACGACGCGGGCATCGGAATCCCGTAAGACCCATAGCCGTACAGCAGCAGCGGCGCGCTCCCGTCGAGCTTGGTGCCGCGCCGGTAGAGCAACGAAACCGGCACCAACTCGCCATCCTTGGCCGGCGCCATCACCCGAGCGCTCACATAGTCGGCGGGGTCGTGGCCCGACGGCACCTCCTGCACCTTGCGCAGGCTCCGTGCCCGCGTTTCCATGTCGTAGTCGAAGGTCTGGCTCGGCGTCGTCATCGACGAATAGACGAAGCGCAGCGTGGTGGTATCGAACTCGAAGCCGTCCATGAAGCCGAGCGAATAGGCGGGCTCGTCGAAGGCGATGGCGTGTTCGGCGCCATCCGAAAGCCGTCGGATGACGATGCGCGGCAGCCCGTCCTCGCGCTCGATCCGCACGAGATGGTGCTTGAACGCTGTGATCGACAGGATCAGCCGGCCGGGCTTGTGCGCGATCAGCTCGCGCCAGTTGGCCTCCTCGGGCGCTTCGACTGGCGCCGTCATGATGCGAAAGTCTTCCGCACCGCCCGAATTGGTGAGGATGTAGAGCCGTTGCCCCGCGTGATCCAAGGAGTATTCGTGGCCCGCGCGCCTGGGTGCGACCAGCACAGGTACAGTACCTGGCCGCTCGGTGTCGATCAGCCGGTACTCGGTCAGCGTATGGTCGCCCACCCGCAAGGCCAGGAACCGCCGGCTCTGGGTTTCCCCGGCGCCCACGAACAGGCCCTTGTCGGCTTCGGCATAGACCAATTCGTCGGCCTCGACCGGCGAGCCCAGCACATGGCGATAAAGTTTCAGCGAGCGGTGATTGTCGTCCAGCACATTGTAGAGGAACGACTTGGAATCGGCCGACCAAACCAGGCTGGAGCCGGTATTGTCGATCCGGTCGGGAAGGTCCTTGCCGGTCGCCAGATCCCGCACGCGAATGGTGCAGTATTCCGAGCCGGTGTCGTCCACAGTGTAAGCTAGCAGCTTGTGGTCGTTGCTGTGGGTGTAGTTGGTCAGGTCCCAATAGGCGAGCCCCTGGGCCATTGCGTCGCCGTCCAGCAGCACCTGTTCGGCGCCACCGGCACGTGGCTCGCGGACGAGCTTGGGATGCTCGCCGCCGGTGACATAGCGATGCGAATAGGCCCAAGGCCCGTCGGGTGTCGGTACCCCGCTGTCGTCCTCCTTGATGCGGCCTTTCATCTCGGCGAACAGCGTGTCCTGCAGCTCCCGGGTGTCCGCCATCATCGCCTCGGTGTAAGCGTTCTCGGCCTCCAGATAGGCACGGATGTTGGGAGCGAGCACCTCCGGGCGGCGCATTACCTCCTGCCAATTGGCATCGCGCAACCAAGCGTAGTCGTCATCGATGGTTACACCGTGACGGGTGTACGAGGAGGGAGTGATTTCAGCGACGGGGGGGTGGGCGGCCACCGGCTGAGCCAGCGAACCGCCCTTTGGCTTGGGTAGGGAGGTCATGCCTGGGAATCTGGCATCGAAAGGGTTAACCGGCAAGGGGTCGTTACCGGGGTAGCGCAGGACAATTTCGTTCTTGGTATGTATCCTTCGCGGGTTGGGTCGCGCGAAGGCTTGACCCAGCCTGCGGTGGCTGAATTGAATCGCCCTGCGCGGTCCCGTCCACCCCTCAGGATTTCGTTTCGTTCGGAGTAAACGTCATCGCCACGCCGTTCATGCAATAGCGCAAGCCGGTCGGCTTGGGCCCGTCGTTGAAGACGTGGCCGAGATGGGCCTCGCAGATCGCGCAATGGACCTCGGTGCGGCGCATGAAGAAGCTGCTGTCGTCCTTTTCGGCGACCGCGTCCTTGCTCAAAGGCTTGAAGAAGCTCGGCCAGCCGGTGCCGCTCTCGAATTTGGCGTCCGACGAGAACAGCGGCTCACCGCAACCCACGCAATGAAATATGCCCTCGCGCTTCTCCTTGTTGAGCGGGCTGGTGCCTGCCCGCTCGGTGCCGTGCTTGCGCGCGACCTGAAAGGCCTCTGGACTGAGCATGGCCTTCCACTCGGCCTCGGATTTGATGATTTTTGGCTTGTTGGCGGGCATCGGCTGGGCCTTTCGCAGGTTCGGGGTAGGGACAGGAGCGGATATGGATGCTTCGACAAGGTGGTGCGAGGCACCGCTGAATTCAAATTGCCGCGTGGCCGGCGTGAGGAGATGATACAACCGGGCCCGCCTCCCACAAGGACCAAGAGCCATGACCATTGCCGTCTTCGGCAGCATCAATGTCGACGTGACCGCTTATTCGCGGCTGCTGCCGGTGCCGGGCGAAACCATCCATGGCGAGAGTTACGTGCTCGGGCTTGGCGGCAAGGGCGCGAACCAGGCGGTGGCGGTGGCCCGGCTGGAGGCGGCATTGAGTTTGGTTGGCCGGGTTGGACGCGATCCCTTTGGCCAACTGGCGCGAGCCGAATTGGAGCGGTTTGGGGTGCGGACAAGTGGGATCGCCGAGGACGGCACGACGGGCACTGGCATCGCCATTATTGCCGTGGACAGCAGTGCGCAGAACTGCATTACTGTGATCGCGGGCGCCAATTTCAAAGTCGGCGCTGACGATGTCGACCGCCTCGCCGCCGTGTTGGGCGCCGTTGAGGTGCTGCTACTGCAACTCGAAGTGCCACTGGCGCCAAACATCGCAGCGGCGCGGTTGGCCAGAAGTCGCGGCGGTTCCGTCATTCTCGATCCGGCTCCCGCTCCCTTGAGCCCGTTGCCCGATGCACTGCTGGAGTGCGTTGACGTTATCACTCCCAACGAGGTGGAATGCGAGGCGTTGACCGGTATTCGGCCAGCGGGCATTGGGGAGGCCCGGGACGCGGCGATGGTCCTCAGAGCACGCGGCATTGGGCGGGTGGTGGTTAAAATGGGCGCCAAGGGTGCATTTTGGCTCGGATCGGAAGGCGAGGGCCACGTGCCGGGCTTTGCTGTTGAGGCCCTGGACACGGTTGGGGCTGGCGACTGCTTCAACGGCGGCCTGGCGGTGGCGCTCGCGGGTGGTCAAACCTTCGGTGAGGCTGTGCGGTTTGCCTCGGCCTGCGGGGCCCTGTCGACCACCAGACGCGGCGCGGCGGCGGCGGCGCCCAGCTTGGCCGAAGTCGCGGCGTTGCTCGCCCGCGATCACAGTTGACCATGTCGCATTGCTCATGTTGCGGAGCATGTTCCATGAACTATCGATGCACTCAAGATTTGCGGGTTTGTCTGCGGCCCAGCGGTGTCGCCGGGCGACTTAGGGGAGTTTGCTGAATGAATATCTGCATGATCGGAGCCGGGTATGTTGGGTTGGTCTCGGCTGCGTGCTTTTCCGAGTTCGGCTTCAAGGTCACCTGCATCGACAAGGACCCGAAGCGCGTTGCGGCGCTCAAGCGCGGCGAGGTCCCGATCTTCGAGCCTGGCCTCGACGACTTGATCGCCCGCAATTTTGCGGCTGGCCGGTTGCAATTCACCGATACCTACGAGACCGCCGTCAAAACCGCCGACGTCGTGTTCCTGGCGGTCGGCACGCCAATGCGGCGCGGCGATGGCCACGCCGATCTGAGCTACATATATGGGGCGGTCGCCGACATTGCGCCGCACATGGGTGAGTTCACCGTCATCACCACCAAGTCAACCGTTCCGGTCGGCACCAGCCGGGGCATTGAGAAGCGCCTGAAGGAACTCCGGCCAGACGCCAAGTTCGCGGTCTGCTCAAACCCCGAATTCCTGCGCGAGGGCTCGGCCATCCTCGATTTCACCCATCCCAACCGGGTGCTGGTTGGCTGCGACAACGACAAGGCCAAGGCGGTGATGGAGCGGCTCTACAAGCCGTTGAAGCTGCGCAATGCCCCTGTATTGTTCACCAGCCGCGAATCCGCGGAGCTGGCCAAATATGCCGCCAATGCGTTCCTTGCGCTGAAGATCAGCTTCATCAACGAGATCGCCGATCTGTGCGAGGAAGTTGGCGCCGACGTGCATGAAGTGGCCAGCGCCATCGGCTCGGACGACCGGATCGGGCCAAAGTTCCTGCATCCGGGACCGGGCTATGGCGGCTCCTGCTTCCCCAAGGACGTGGCGGCGCTCGTCCGTACCGCGCGCGAAAGCCGCGCGCCATTGTCGATCATCGAGCAGGTCAGCCGGGTCAATGACGAGCGCAAGATCGCCATGACCAAGCGGATCGAGACGGCGCTTGGCGGCAGTCTCGAGGGCAAGTCAATCGCGGTGCTCGGCGTCACCTTCAAGCCGAACACCGACGATATGCGCGATGCTCCCAGCCTGGTCATCGTCCCGGCGATGCAGGCGCGTGGGGCCAAGGTCACATGCTGCGATCCCGAGGGTGCCAAACACGGCGCCGAGATGCTGCCGGGGGTGAGCTGGGCGGGCGATGTGATGGAAGCACTGAAGGGCGCCGATGCGGTGGTGGTGCTGACGGAGTGGAACGAGTTCCGGGCGCTTGACCTGGCTGCGGCGGCCAAGGCGATGCGTGGGCGAGTGATCGTGGACTTGCGCAACATCTACCAACCGGACGACGTCAGAGCGGCTGGCTTCCACTATGTGGGCATCGGCCGGGCAAAAGTGGCGGCTTGACGCCGATTGATGCTGCCGTTTTCCCGTGTCCGATGCACGGGAGATCGCCACGGGTAGAGGGTGACGGACCGAGCGGCGACTTATCGCTTGCTGAGCACGATGCTCAGCGGGAGTGCCGCTCCGCTGCCACCGCTGAACCCGTAGGCACTGGTAGCGGCGTCACGGTGTTTTCGCGACCAAGCTACGACCTGATCAATTCGGGCCTTGGACCTGGCTGATTCGCGCGGGCGCTTGAGCTTGCCTCGGGTGAGGTCCACGGGTGACGCGAGAGCCGGGCCGGGCGCTTGCCTCAGTTCGGGCGCCACCGCCGCCGCATCGTCCAAGCTGCCGGAGGTCCCGATCGCGGACAAGGCTAGCACTGCTTCGGGCGGCGCAGGCACCGGGGTTGACGGCTGGGTCGAGCCAGCTGCCTCAAACACGGGTTCGGGCTTTTCGCCCTCGATTGAGGCCGGCCGATCGATCGCGGGCGGGGCGTTCACCTGCCATTTGGGCGGGAGAGGCGCCGATTTGGCGGGATACCCTGTGTCGATCACGACCCTACCCGGCGCCACAATCACGAGCGCCGTCAGCATCGAGGGAGCGGCCGGTTTGGCGCTCTCGAGTTTGGCCCGGCTGACGGTTGGCGCCGCCGATGCCACGGTTTGCAAGGTCATGCAGGCACCCTCACCATCAGGGCGTGACCCGGCCGGGCACGGAGTGCCGCAGGCGCGGTCACCGAACTTGCCGATGACAGGCAGCATAGTCGGCAAAGGCTGATCAAATGAGGCGTGAAGGTCGATCCGGTCGTTGAACCTGGCAAGCGCCCGCCGGGTGGCCGGGCTCCATCTGCCATCAATTGGTCCTTTGTAGCAGCCCACCCGTCGAAGCTGATCCTGCAACTCAATGACCAAAGCTGGGCTGCCAAAATCCGACGGCAAGCCAGTTTGGCTCGTGGCGGCCACGCGCGGCAGCTCATGGTTGACGTCCTGCAGGCTGTTTGAACCGCTCTGGGCCACGATTTTGGTGAGCGAGCGCAACTGCTCCTCGGGGTTGGCGGCAGGCAGCAGCTGGTTGAGACCCCAGATCGCAAGAAGCGCCACTGCGAAGAGAAGCCAACGCCGCATCGAAACAACTCCCGATACCGTGCCAGCCAGCAGGCACATCCGGCCGTGAGCCGTCATGCTACCGCCAGAATGGGTTATCGCCCAGACGTAAAGCATGGTTGCCATGGTCCAGGATTTGTCAGGACCTGGACGCTGCCATCTCGCAACAATAGACTGGCCCAGCTGGCCGGACGATGCGGGAATGCCCATAGTCAATTTTTCAGCGGACGGAGGCGATAATCGCGGCGCCAACGCCATCTGTGGATAAATATCCACAGCTTGAGTTGCGTGGTTTTTTCATCCCGCCCCGTTGCCTGAACGCCAGAAGGGCTCAATACGGGGCTGAATTCACGGCGGTTTAATGCTAGCTTCCTGATTCGAGGGGTCTGAATTCGTTTCGCGTCAGGGTTTGTTCGAGGAAGCAGACCGGAATTTATCCACAGCAACCACAAGTAGGTGGGCTGTTGACTCCGGAAACTTCGCCAACAAGCCGGATCGGGGCTGTGTACCGCAGGGGCACCGTTTATCGCGTTCGGGGTCAGATTCCCCGGCGATAGGCTTTCTGCGCGTTGCCGCGACATCCAACCTCTTGCCGTATTGCGTCGGTCCCCGCGAAAATCCGTTCCGGGGGCCCGTTTCTATGACGGGGGCAAGAAAAATATGCGCCACGCTCTAGGTGTACTAGGCGTAATGGCAGCCTCGGTGCTGCTATTGGTATCGGCCGCCATGAATTGGCGGTTCGGCTACAGTCTCGGGCATTCCGAGTTCGACTCGCAGTTGTTGGGGCTAGCCAGTGCTTCGTCGGACTGCCTCAAGGCGTTGATTCCGTTCTTCCTGTTCGCTGCCCTACGCAATCGGCAATGGTCGCAAGCCGCGGCCGCCGCGTTGCTATGGGGCGTGTGTCTGACCTACTCCCTCACCTCGGCCCTCGGCTTCTCGGCGATGAATCGCGCCGATACGACCGGCCAGCGTGTGGCAGAGGCGGCCACCTATGGCGATCTGAAGTCGGAACTCGACAAGGCTCGCGAGCGGCTCAACTGGGTGCCTCAACACCGTCCCGCCGACATGGTCGCGCAGGAGGTCGAGGTGCTGAAGCAGAACCGTCGTTGGGACATGACCAAGTCATGCACCGATGCCACGGCTGGACCCAGCAAGGCCTACTGCGGCCAGTTCCACGAACTGCTCGCTGAACTGGGCGCCGCCCAGGAAGCCGATAAGCTGCAAACCCGGATCGATGAGGTCCGGACCAAGCTGACGGCGGCAACCTCGGGAGTGGCCCTGGCCTCGACCGTCGATCCCCAGGTGGACACCTTGTCCAACCTGTCGGGTCAGACCAAGTCGATCGTCCAGACTGGCCTCATCTTGATGGTCGCTCTGCTGGTTGAACTCGGTTCCGCTCTTGGCTTCTACGTGGTCTTCGCCAATTGGAGGATCTACGAGACCAAGCGTGCACCGGTCCCGGTCGCCAAGACCGAGGCCGCATCCGAGACGATCGTGATCAAGCCTGCCGCTCCGGCCCTTCCGGCCGTGGCCGAGCAGACGCCAACCCCGGCCTTGCCGATCGCGGCAAACGCCAACGACAACCGGCAGGCGCATGCAATGCTGCAGGCGCCGGAAGGCAACGTCGCACGGTACTACAAGGAGAAGGTCGTCAGCTCCGAGGGAGCCAATCTGACTGCCAGTGAACTGTATGAGGACTACACCGACTGGTGCAACGACAACGGCAAGGAGCCGGAAGCACTCACAACATTCGGGCGTGACCTGAGCGTGTTGGGCGTCCAGAAGATCAAGTTCAATGGCAAAATGAGGTATATCGGCATCAAGCTGCCGCATCGTGAACGGGAGGATGCGAAACACCGTCCCGACAAAGTCTCGATCGCAGCGTAGCAGCGTAAATATCTAGTTCGTCATCGGCCCTCGCCAAAAGCGGGGGCCGAATTGTTTTCGGGGACACGATGTTCATCTTCCGCGGCCTGCAAGGCAAATGGCGAAACAGAACCGCCAAAGCCGAAGATGAACATCGTGTCCCCAGCAAATGCAGCCAGAATAGAGAGATTAAATAAGGGTTTACCGATTCGGGCGCAGGACTGTGGGACCACCTGGCTTCCTGCTGCAACCCCCTAGCCCAAAAACGAGCTCCCGGCATCATGGCGACTGCAATTCCCAGCGACGGCTGGCTGGCTGGTTCACGCCAGGCCAGTGGCCACCCGCTCATCCGCAAGGCTATCGCCAGCTGCCGGTCCGGGCTGTTGCTGGTCGGGGCCTTCAGCATGGTGGTCAACGTGCTGATGCTGACCACCTCGGTCTACCTCATGCAGATCTCCGACCGGGTTATGGTCAGTCACAGCACAGAAACATTGGTGCTGCTGTCGGTTGGCGCGGTGTTCGCGCTGTTGATCCTCTCTGTCTTCGACTTTCTTCGCAAAATCATCCTCACCAAGCTCGGCATGAGGCTGGAGGCCCAGCTCGGCGGACCGCTGTTGGCGGCATCGATCGAGCGTTCGATCGGCGGCGGCTCCTCGGACGCCCAGGGGCTGCGTGACCTCGGCGCGGTCCGCAACTTCATGAGCGGCGGCGTGATGCCGACCCTGTTCGACGTCCCGACCGTGCCGGTCTATCTGCTGGTCGTATTCCTCATCCACTGGCAGCTCGGCGTCATCACCACCGCCGGCGTCGTCGTTCTCGCCTTTTTTGCCCGCCTCAACCAGGTCATCACTCAGAAGCCGTTGGAGCAGTCCGGCATCGCCGGCACTATCGCATTGGCCCGTGCTTCGGCCCAGGTTCGCAATGCCGACGCAGTGCGTTCGATGGGCATGATCGGCGAGTGCGTGGCGGTTTGGGGCGAGCACAATGCCCGCTCGATCAACCTGCAACTTCAGGCCGCGAACGCCAATTCGGTCGTATCGGCGTTTTCCAAGCTGTCGCGCTTGTTGCTTCAGATCGCCATTCTCGGCTGGGGCAGTTATCTGGCCATGAACGGTGAAATCACATCGGGCATGAGCATTGCCTGCTCGATCATCGGCGCGCGGGCATTGGCGCCCGTCGAGGCGGCCATCGAGAGCTGGAAGAGCGTCGTTCACACCCTCGAATCCTATTCCCGCATCGACCGGCTCTTGGCTATGAGCCAGCTCGCGGCACCGCGCACACTGCTGCCCGAACCCAAGGGCGAACTGGTGGTCGAGAAGCTTGCCTTCGCGGTGCCGACAGCGCGCGAGCCGATCATTCGCGGTATCAGCTTTGGCATTTTCCCAGGTTCGTCGGTCGCGCTCATCGGCTCCACCGGCGCCGGCAAGTCGACGCTCGGCCGCCTGTTGATTGGCGCCTTGCCCGCCACGGGCGGGACCGTGCGGCTCGACGGCTCCGACTTGCGCAATTGGGATCCTCAGCAGCTCGGCCGTGCGATCGGCTACCTGCCGCAGGATGTTGAACTGTTCCCCGGCACCATCGCCGAGAATATCGCCCGCTTCCGCGCTGCCGCGACCTCGGACGAGATCGTCGCCGCCGCCAAATTCGCGGGCGTCCACGAGCTCATTATCCGGTTGAAGGATGGCTATGAGACCGTCGTCATGGAGCGCGGCGCACCGCTATCAGGCGGCCAGCGCCAGCGCGTCGCCCTGGCTCGGGCCTTCTTCGGTTCCCCCCGGGTTGTCGTGCTTGACGAGCCCGACGCCGCTCTCGACACGGATGGCGAGCAGGCCTTGATCCAAGCCCTGAACAGTGCCCGCGCTGCCGGAATGACTGTCATTGTGACAACCCAGCGCCGCAACATCCTGTCGGCCATCGAGCGCGTGCTGGTGGTGCGTGACGGTGCGCTCGAGCTTTATGGCCCGCGCGATCAAGTGTTGGCGCGCCTAGCCCAGAACTCCAATGATGGGCAAGCGGTCGCTGCCGCGACCAAGGCCGCCTCTCCAACCGAGGAGGCCGGCGCGCAGCCGGCTCGCATCCATGCCAACAAAACCTGACACTTGGCGCCAGGGCCTCGGCGCGGCGCTCGACAAGGCAACCCCGGTCGGCGCGCGTCTGGTGCGATCGCTTGAGGGGCTCGCAGTGGGGGCTCCCGTTACCGTTCCGGTCGTGCCGGGCCCTGACCTGACCACCCAACTGTACGGCTGGAGCCGCGGCATCGATCAGAGCATTCGCCGTCCCGCGCGCGTCGGCGTGGCCATGTTGGTGGTGTTTGTCGGCGGCATCGGTCTATGGGCGACGACGGCGCCGCTATCGAGCGCGATCGTGGCCCATGGCAGTTTCGTTGCCACCGGCCAGAACAAGATCGTGCAACATCTGGAGGGAGGCCTGATTCGCAAGATCCTGGTTACCGAAGGCGATCCGGTGCAAGCCGGCCAGGCTCTATTCGAGATGGACGACACCACCGCGCGCTCGGAGGAGCAGCGCTTCGTCATCAAGCGCGCGACGCTGCTGGCGACCAAGGCCCGGTTGGACGCCGAGCGAGACGGCATCAAGGACATCGCGTTCCCCGCCGAACTGACCCAAATCGCAAGTGATCCCGAGGTGGCCAAAAGCGTTGCGGCTCAGCGCGCCCTGTTTGCCACCCGGCGGGCCGAGTTCGACACTCAGCGCGAAATCAACGAGCGCCAGATCGGTGCCATCGAGCAGGAGATCGAAGGCCTCAAGGCCCAGAAAGCCTCGACCACCGATCAGCTGGCCCTAATGGAATCCGAGACGGATACCGCCGAGAAGTTGCTCGACAAGGGTTTGATTGAGCGCTCGCGGGTTATTGATCTCCAGCGCAACAAGGCACGTCTTGCCGGCGACATTGGCCAGTTTGTCTCCGAGATCGGCAAGGCGGACCAGCATATCCTGGAGACCAGGAACAATCTGGCGCATTTGCGCTCCAAGATGTTCACGGACGATGCCGATCTCTACCGTGAGACCACCGCTGACTTATCCGATACCGAGCAGCGGTTGACGGCTGCGCGCGGCGTGCTTGCCAGGCATATCATTCGTGCGCCCGTAAACGGCATCATCGTCAAAATGCAGTATCACACCGCCGGAGGCGTCATTCCACCGAGCCAGACGGTGCTCGAAATCCTGCCCACGGACGAGAAACTGATCGTCGAGGCCCAGGTCCGACCGGAGGAGGTTGACTTCATTCACGTCGGCCAGCAGGCAGCTGTGCGGCTGACGGCATTCAACCAGCGCACGACGCCCCTGGTGCAGGGCAATGTGATCTACCTCTCGGCAGACAAAATCCAGAACGCCAACGCCCGTTCCGCCGGCACCGAATACTACTATCTCGCTCGAGTCGAACTGGATGATGCGTCAATCAAGGACCGCATCGGCAAGCTCAAGATCGCCCCTGGTATGCCCGCCGAGGTCTACGTGAAGACGGGCGAACGCACGATGTTCGAGTATCTCGCCCGCCCCATCATCGATGTCATGTACCGTGGCGGCCGAGAGAAGTAGACAGTTTCCACAGCTCACTTCGTCATGGCCGCCAAGGCGGCCACCCATGCGGCGAACCGTAAACTCGACCTCTGAATTCTGCCACTACCGTTGCGTAAGCGCTTTGGCGCATGTTTGCTGGGAGATGTTGGTAATACTCCGGTGCCATGCGTGGATGACCGCCTTCGCGGCCATGACGTGGTAAGAGCAGCGCCTGGCGCGCGTTCCGACGAAGGCAAAGTCATGCGTAAATTGACCGTGGATACCGATGCCGGCCAGGCGGTCGCCCTCGAACAAGCACTGCTGGCGCTTGAACATCCGGCCATCTCGGCCGTCAGCCGGTTCGAGAACGGGTCGGTGCTGTGGCGGATCGAGGCCTATGCGCTGGATGACAGCGCCACTGGGCCCATCAACACCGTGGTCGCCGGGTTGCAGCTCGAACCTGCCGCCACTTGGCACGCGATCGCCGAAATCAACTGGGTCCGGCATGTCGAGGCCATGCTCTCGCCCGTGGTTGCTGGCCGGTTCATGGTCCACGGACCGCACGACCGGGCCAAGGCCGAGGGGCATCCTCATGCGATCGAAATCGAGGCCGGTGAAGCCTTTGGCACGGCCCACCATGGCAGTACCGAAGGTTGCCTGATCGCCATCGGCCATGTGGTGCCCGAGCTTGCTCCCCGCCAGGTGCTCGACCTCGGCACAGGCTCGGGTGTGCTCGCGATCGCAATCGCCCGGCTCGCGCCCGCGGCTCGTATCCTGGCCAGCGATATCGATGCCCGCGCGGTGGAGATCGCCGCTGAAAACGCCGCCAAGAACGGTGTGCCTGACAGCATTCGCGCGATCGTGGCGACAGGGCTCGACCATCCGCTGCTTTCCGATCCCGCCTGCTTTGATCTGATCGTCGCCAACATCCTGGCTGGGCCACTCGTAGGGTTGGCGGAGGGTATCGCGCGCGGGCTGAGGCGAGGCGGGCGGATCATCCTTTCGGGTTTGCTGGACCGCCAGGCCGCCGAACTGGCTCACGCCTATGCTGCCGCGGGCTGTGTTGAGATAAACCGGGTGACGCGCGGAGAATGGGTGACACTCGTACTGGGATCCGCAGTGTGACCTGGGGCAGCCTTGTGCCCGAGCTGACCGGATTTGCGCCATACCGCCGCAGCGATAGCCCATCAGCAATATGTCTCGACCGCCGGCTATTCACACAAAAAACCCCGCTGCCGCGCGCACGCGACAAGCGGGGTCATTCCCATATTGGATACTGCCCGGCCCGATGTGGCTGGGCTTCTTTACGGGACACCCAAAGGCGCCCGTTACGCATACTCAAATTGTCGGCGACTGAATGGCTTTGCGCGGCTGTCACCCGCCCACCCAGCCGTGGCCCCGCTCTGCCGCGAGGCCCGATTGACTGCCCGGTGGTACCATGCTCCCTCCATTCTTCATCAAGGAGACACGTGGCGACCGCGATTGCCCATCGACGCCTGCAGCGCATGACTTATCAGCGCACACATCACGCCAGATGCTGGCAACGGTCGGAAAGCAATGTCCTCCCAATCGCCGGGTTGGTCAAATCAACTATAAGTCTGTAAACGGATATCCTGAGCCCGATCAGTGCTGCGCAGCCGGCTCGTCATGTTTCACCCCGCCTTCAGCGGACGGCGCATCGACTTCAATCTCAGGCGCCGCCACCGTTCGCAGAAAACAAATGGCGCCGAAATACAGGGTGGCGGCAATCCACACGGCAAAGGCCAGGGGATCGCTCAGCGCGGGGTGCGCCGGCTTTTCGGCGTCAAAGATCAGCCAGAAGCTGGTAAAGCACCAGATGATGGTGACGACGATGGTGGCCGGCCTGAAGCGGGCGACACGCAGGGGATGCACATATTTCCAAGGCACGAAGGTCAACACACCACAGAGAGCGATCACACCGAGGTTGGTCCATTGAGGCGTGCGCAGAATGTGCAGATACAGAACGACAATATTCCAGACCGCGGGGAAACCCTGGAAATAGTAGTCCGAGGTCTTCATATTGGTGTTGGCGAAACAATATAGCGACGTCAGCGCGATGAAACACGCCGCGACGATCCCGAAGCCCTGGGGAACCATGGCGAAGAAGTAAACCATCAGCGCCGGGATGAACGTGTAAGTGGTGTAGTCGACCACATTGTCGAGGGTCGCGCCGTCGAAATTCGGCGTCAATTCCCGCACCCGGAATCGCCGCGCCAACGATCCGTCAATGCCGTCAACGAACAGCGCAAGGCCCAGCCAGAGAAAGGCATTCTGTTGAAAGCCTTCGAATGTCGCGAACAGTGCGAACAGGCCAAGCATCACGCCGGTCGCCGTAAATGCGTGGACGGCCCATGCCGCCGCGAGCTGGGTTTGGGCTTGGGTGACGTTGGGCAGGTCGAGTTTCATGAAGGTCTCATGACACATAAATCCCGCCCTGTCAGCCATCGCGGCTGTCGATTAGCCGGCCAGGAACGCCTGGAGCAATTTGCGGGCGATCGCGTGCTTGCCGGGCACTGTCAGACCCTCGGGGTGGCGGCCGGCCATGATCGACGCCAACTCGGCGCGGTCGACCCAGCGGGCCTCGGCGATCTCGCCCGGGTCGAGCGTCAGTTCCGTGCCTGCCGCCTCGGCGCGGCAACCAATCATGAGCGAGTGGGGGAACGGCCAGGGCTGGCTCTCCTGATAGGTCACGGCCCCCACCTCGAGCCCCACCTCCTCCTTGACCTCGCGCCGGACGGCGTGTTCGACGTCCTCGCCCGGTTCCAAGAATCCGGCGAGGGTCGAGAACATCTTGTCTTGAATCGCCTTGAAGCGCGGCTCATGGCTGATGAGGCATCGATCTCCATGGGTCACCAGCATGATGACGACCGGGTCGGTACGTGGAAAATACTCCTTGCCACAAGCGATGCATTTGCAGCGCCAACCCCCGTCCTTGACGTCGGTCGCCGAGCCGCAATGGCCGCAATGCCGGCAGTTGGCGTGCCATTCGGCAAGCGCCCGGGCAGCGCCGGCAATCGACAGTTCCTCGGGGTCGAGCTGGCCTTGGACCATCAGCGTGCGCAAATCGACATAGGGGCGGACGCAGAACGGGCCGCCAGGCAGTGCGATCGCGCGGTGCTCGGAGATGGCGACGGCAAAGCAGGGCGCGCCGGACGGTTCAAGGCCGAGAAAATCGCAGCGGTTGCGCGAAAGACCGAGGGCGGCGATTTCGGCCGCCGAGAACCAGCGGAGGGAGGATTCGGCCTGGCCGGCGTTGGAAACGATGGCGGGCCTGAGATCGACGAGCAGCAGCGTCCGGCTCGCGGCCAGTTGCGCCTGCGCCGCCAGCCATTCGGAGTCGCCCCGCATGTGGCTGACGCGATCGAGGGTCTTGACGGCGCGGAGGGTCGGCATGGGGGCGGCTCGCGGGTCTGTTCAGCTCAGGGCAAGCTAGCCCGGCTGGCCGCGCCAGGTCCAGTTTTCGAATGGACACGGTATCGCTGGGTGCCCCGTCTGAGGCCCGGTGGCGGCGGCGTCATGGCGCTCCTTGCCGCGGACGCTGGCGATGCCTGACCTAGTGGCCCCCCGCCGGGTTCAGCCGACGTAGCTGCGCCAGGCGCCACGCAGGAACCGCAGGGCACCGATGATCATGGCGCCCCACGCCACCATGAATGTGCCGCCACCATGGCTGGCCGCCATCTGATAGGTTACCAAGGTCACGGCCGCGCCGCCGATCCCCCAAAGGGCTCCATTCATCATGTCGCGCCGGCCGGCCGCGCTGGCTGGTGCGCGTGCGGCAATTTCCAACTCAGGCGTCGCTTGGACCGGCTGAACCTGGCGTCCTGCGCCAGCGGACGCGATACGCGGCACGGCCAGATTCTTACGGCCGAAGCCGCCTGCTGCCGCTGATTGAGATTTCGCCAGTGCCATTGAACCACCCCCCTACAACTATGCTGGAACGTCATGAGGCTTCGCGATAAGCCATAGCCAGCTGCGTCACCTGAGCCACCCGAAAATCGAAGCAAAGTCCATGCCACGTTGATGTGCTTGTACTTCTCCGGTATTGCTCAGCAACGCGGGGGATGGGATTGCCGAGTTCCATCGTGACAGGGCTCAAGCGATCGCTCTTATGTCGCTGCTTTCTTGCTCCGGCCCGGTGCGGCCTTTGTGGCAGCAGCCGACGGCCTGTCCTGCAAGCCCTCCAGCAGGTCCGTCATGGGTGCGACGGTCACCATTCCCGTCAACTCTCCGGCCAATTTGGTGTCGAGAGTGACGAGCGCGTCTGCCTGCAACACGGTCAGCGCCACGTATTCGGCGGCGAGGGTATCGGGCCATCCCAGCTGCGCAGCAATTTTCCAGGCGGTTTCCTGCAGGGCGCGATCACCGAGCAGACGTATGCTCAGCTTACGAATGTAATCGAGTTGCCGGACGGCATCCCTTCGAGTCAGTTCCCCGCCGGCCACTTTGCGGAAGAGCTGCGAAAGCACCTGTGAGCGCAGTAGCGTTGGGGCCAGGAGCCGGTGCCTGGCAGCAATCGTTGCGTGATCGTGAGCGAGCCGCAATGCTACTTCGGGCGTGATGACGAACTTTGTCATGTGACGACCAGCCGTTACCATCACCCCACGTTCGTGTGCCGGTACTTCTCCAGCAGACGTTGCGGGTACTTCAGCGCGTCGCGCCGGAACGGGTCGCCCAGTTCCATCGTGCACATCACTTCCAGCACCGTGGTCTTGCCGTCTTTCTGCGCCTTGCAGGCCGCATCCAGAGCGTCGCCCACGTCGCTCAATTTGTCCACTACCTGTCCTTCGGCGCCCATCGACCTGGCGATGGCGGCGAAGCTCGGGTTCTCCAGGTTCACGCCCAAAAAGCGGTGGGCGTAAAAATCCACCTGGTTCTTCTTTTCGGCCCCCCACTGTTTGTTGTGGAAGACGACCGCGGTGACGGGAATGTTCTCGCGCACGCAGGTCAGGATTTCGCCAAAGCTCATGCCCCAGGCACCGTCGCCGACATAGGCGATCGCCGGGCGGTCGGGTGCGGCGACCTTGGCGCCGATGATCGCGGGGAATGCGTAGCCACAATTGCCAAAGCTCATGGCCGCGAACATCGAGTTGGGCTGCTTGAAACGCAGATACGAGTTCGACACCGAGCAGATATTGCCGATGTCGGTGGAGACCATGGCATTGGCCGGCATGGCCTTCTCCAGCTCACGCAGCATCTGGCGCGGATGCATGAACTTGGAGCCCTTGGCAATGTCCTTGGACCAATCATCCGTTTCCATGGTCCAGGCTGTCAGTTCCTTTTCCCAATCGGCCTTCTGCTTGGCGATTTCCTTTTTGCGGGCCTCGGCGTTCGTGGCCCCAGCCAACTTGCGGTTAGCAAGCCTGTAGGTCAGCGCCTTGGCCGCGGCCTTGGCATCACCCGCGATACCGACCGAGATTTGCTTGACCAGACCAAGCATCCGATGGTCGCTGTCCACTTGGATGATCTTGGCGCCCTTGGGCCAGTAGTCGAGGCCATGCTGCGGCAGCGTGCCGAAGGGCCCGAGACGCGTTCCAAGCGCCAGCACAACATCTGCCTGGGCAATCAGCTTCATGGCCGCCTTGGAGCCTTGATAGCCCAGCGGACCGGCCCAAAGCGGATGGTCGGACGGAAAGCTGTCATTGTGCAGATAGCTGTTCACCACAGCCGCGCCAAGTGTCTCGGCAAGGTCAACGCAGTCCTTGACGCCACCCGACATGATGACGCCGCCGCCCGATACGATCACAGGAAATTTGGCCTTCGCCAGCAAATCAGCGGCCTCGTCCAGGCTCTCCTCGGCGCCAGGTCCGCGATGGATTGTCTTGGGCATGGCGATGTTGTAGTCGGCCTCGCCATAGAAGTTGTCGCGTGGAATATTGAATTGGGTGGGGCCGCGCTCGCTCATCGCCATGTCGAAGCAGCGGGCCAGCAGCTCGGCCACGCGCGGGTGCTTGGCGACATGGGCCTGATACTTGGTGATCTTGCTGAAGATCGGGAGTTGCTCGGTCTCCTGGAAGCCACCAAGGCCGATCGTGCCAGAACCCGTCTCGGGAGTTATGACCACAACTGGCGAATGAGCCCAATAGGCCGCTGCCGTGGAGGTCACGAAATTGGTGATGCCAGGCCCGTTCTGGGCGATGCAAACCCCATGCCTGCCAGAAACCCGTGCGTACCCGTCCGCCATGTGTCCGGCGCCCTGTTCGTGGACCGTCGGAATGAAGCGGATTCTGGCGGCGGGAAACAGGTCGAGTGCGTCCATATAGGCTGATCCAACGATGCCGAAGACGTCAGTCACGCGGTTGGCGACAAGGGTCTCGACGAAGGCTTCAGAGGCGGACATCTTAGGCATTGGCGAGGCTCCGGAGGTGGCGGACTTTGAATCCTTCTAGGCCACCGGCTGGCCCTGTCATAGAGCCAACGGCCGGCCGATCTGTGCTCCAGTCTGGTCAGCTTGGCGGTTGCCTAAACGAGCGTAACCTGCGAGCAAATGGCCGGGACCAAGGGGACAACCGGCATGTTCGAGAAACTCAGCGGGCCAGAACGGCTCACCGCCTTTTCGGACGGAATGTTTTCCATCATCATCACGATCATGGTGCTGGATTTGAAGGTGCCCCACTCGGCCGAGCCGGGCGCCCTGGTTGAGCAATGGCCGGTCTTTCTGGCCTATGCCCTCAGCTACCTTCAAGCTGGCATCTATTGGGTGAACCATCATGCCATGTTCAAGGCCGCCGAGAAGGTTGACGACAGGGTGCTCTGGCTCAATCTACTGATGCTGTTCACTTTGACGCTGATGCCTTTCGCGACCGCTTATATGGGTGAGAATCGCGCCGCGCCATTTCCGACGGCGCTCTATGCCTTCATCATGCTGCTGCCGGCCCTGACTTGGGATCAGCTGCATCGCGCGATCGTGCGCGTCAATCCCGGCGACAACCTGGTCAGCCGGGCTGCGATGCTGAAGGGTTGGGTTGCGCTGGGTCTCTACGCGGCGGCGATCCTGGCGGCATTTGTCAGTCCGGTGATCTCGCTCGCACTGATCTTGGCGGTCGCGGTGATGTATTTTGTGCCGATCGAGTATCTCTGAACCGGGGACCGCGCGTCCCCGGCCAAATTGATGGATGCTATTGTGCGAATACGGTCTTGGCGGCGCTCATGACGCCGATATCGGGGTGCTCGGTGCAATAGACGCCCATCTGTTCGGCGCTCTTGCCGAAGCTGTCGAGATTGAAGGTCGTATCGTCGGTCTTGCCAGCAAAGAAGCCGTGCAGCCAGACCATGATCGTGCCTGCATCGTCCTTGCTGGCACTCATCAGATATTTGCAGGAGATGGAAGCGACGTCGACTTCGCTGGGCCCCGCGGCGCGGGCCGGCGCGACGACAAACAGCGACAACAGACCTGCCGTAGCGCAGCCTGCCACTAGCAAATGTTTCATGGGAGTTCCCGACATCGGAGGATGATGCGGACCGAATCACGCGCCCGCTGACGCTTTTCGCCTATCTAGTTTGCGTGGTCCCGGCAACTCACGAATGGCCAGCGGTAAGCGATTGAAGTGCAAATCAACCTGGTCGCCGAAATGGCCTATTTCAGCTCGATTTCGATGAAGGCGTAGCCACCGTCATTGGCGTTGATGACATCATGCTCGACGCCCTCTTGGCGGAAATAGGGCGCGCCCGCCTTCATCGTGGCGAAGCTCTCACCGTCCTTGGTCAGCAGCTTCACGCGGCCGTCCGTCAGTGGCACGACGACATAGTCGTGACCGTGCCGGTGCCAGCCGGTGTTGTCACCGGGTTTCGGGAAGCGCCACTCCCAGACGGTGACGCGCTCGTTGTCGATCAGCTTGGTGCCCTGGGCGGTGCCCGACATTCTGAACCTCGGTGTTGACCTGAATTGAGGCTCCAAGTCTACAGGTTACACGATGGCCAGCGCCAGGGCCGCGCCCCAGGCAATGAGCCCGAACCCGGCCGCGCGAGCCAGCCAAGGACCGGCTGGAGCCAACTTTTCCATCAGTACAAGCGCCGACAGGCCAGCGATCCAATAGAGATTCATGACTCCGCCATAGAACAGCAGGAGCATCAGCGCCCAGCAGCAACCGAGACAAAAGGCTCCGTGCGCGAGACCCATTCGCAACGGCCCTTGACGCCAATGCCGAACCAGAAAGGTGGCAGGCGAGCGGCACAAGTTGAGGCAGTGTGACTTTTGCGGTGAAAGCTGCCAGAGTCCGGCGCCCACGACGAGGACAGCGGCAAGCAAGCGTGTGTGGGTCAGCATCATCGGAGTGAGCAATTGGGCCTCCCCAAGCCGCCACTGCAACAAGACCGCCGCCAAGGAGAACGCGCCCCAGACCAGGCCATAGCCCACGGCAAAGACGTAAGGCGCTACAGGGGAAATGCTGGGGCCGTCGCGCAGCCGTTCGATCGCGGTGTATTGCAGGATCATGGGCGTGGCAGATGGCAGCATCATCGCCAGCATCATGATCCACCACATCGCGAGCATCGCGGCGGCGTAGTGCGGCGTCCAACTCGGTGCGCGCATGGCGGGCATCAGGTCGCCCAGACCAAGCGCTCGCACCCCGGGAGCTCCGGCCATCTGTGTCATCTCAAGTGCCGTCATGTTCATGCCGGCACCGGCAACGGTCGCGAATGCCGCCAGCAGCGCAATGCTCGCGAGCGCCACGCAGAGGATGAACCGATCCGTCTGGAGCCGGTGCCGCAAATCACCAAGCGCCATGCTCAGGCAGCCTGACCACTTTGGTTGAGTGACAGCCGGGCCATGTGACTGTGTGAGCCGCTGAGTTGCATGGCTAGGTCACCGCTCACCGTCGACGTCCCACTGGCGACTTCTGCCATTGTAAATTCGAAGCCGTGGGGCAGGTTGATCCGTGCCTGGTGCTCAGCCCCGGTGACAGGATTGCGGATTGGCTCGGCGCGCGTATCGACGACGCCGGCAACCTTGATGTGCCCCGTCCGCTTGTCGATGTCGAAGCTGATGTCGACCGAGGCAAAGACCGTCGGCAGTTTGTTTGGCGACATCTTGTTGAAGACCCACCACATCGTCGCCATGTCTTCGGTGTCGTCACCCGACAGAATCTTCTCCAGCGCCGCTCGCTGGGGTCCGTCTGCTTGCTGATCAATAATGAACTTCATGGTGCCGTTGCCTTGATGCACGGCTTGAGGCCACGAATAGATCGTCACCGCCTTGAGGCCGTCCAGGCGAACCTTGCCATACCACCCTTCGTCGATGATGTAGCCGGCGACCGCTCGGCAAGAACCGTCGGTCGGCAAAGCATTGAATTGGCACGGGCAACCGTAACTGCAATTGCAGTTGGCGAGTTCGCGTCCCTTGATCGTCCAATCTGTTTTGGAAGCCATCGCACGCTCCTGTAAAGCCATCGCAAGGCCCCGGCCTTCTGGTCGGGCAAGCGCCAGCTTACACCCGGCCTGCATTACGTAAAGCCACTTAGTGGAGCTTTTTTTCGGGACTATGCGAGCGCCTTGAGGGGTTCGACATAGGCGTAGCCCAAATCCCTGGCCACCGCTTCATAAGTCACCTTGCCCTTGCAAACATTGAGCCCGGCCAGCAGATGCGGATTGTTCGTTAGCGCCTGTTTGTACCCCTTGTCGGCGATCTGCAAGGCGAGCGGCAAGGTCACGTTGTTGAGCGCGTAGGTAGAGGTGCGGGCAACCGCGCCCGGCATGTTCGCGACGCAGTAGTGAACGACGCCGTCCACCACATAGGTCGGATCGGCGTGGGTGGTGGCCCTTGAGGTTTCCGCGCAACCGCCCTGGTCGATAGCGACATCGACCAGCACCGAGCCGGTCTTCCAGTCCTTGAGCATGGCGCGGGTTATGAGCTTCGGCGCGGCGGCTCCGGGGATTAGCACGCCGCCGATCACGAGGTCGGCATGGGCACACTCTTCCTCGACCGCCCCCTTGGTCGAATAGAGCGTCTTCAGGCCGGTACCGAAGCGGGCAACCAGTTCCTCCATGCGGTCCGGGCTTTTCTCGATCACGACCACGTCTGCACCCATGCCGATCGCGATCGCCGCTGCATTGGTCCCAACGACTCCACCACCGAGGATGACGACCTTGCCGGGCGCCACGCCTGGTACACCGCCTAGCAGCACGCCTCGTCCGCCGGCGGCCTTCTCCATGCAATGGGCGCCGGACTGGATCGACATCCGCCCCGCGACCTGAGACATCGGCGCGAGCAGGGGCAGCGACCCCGGGCGCGGCCCCGTCACGGTCTCATAGGCAATGCAAACGGCGCCGGACTTGACGAGGTCCTTGGTTTGTTCGGGATCGGGAGCGAGATGCAAATATGTGTAAAGGATTTGACCTTCGCGCAGCATGGCGCGTTCCGCGGCCTGGGGCTCCTTGACCTTCACGATCATTTCGGCTTTGGCAAAGATTTCCGCCGGTCCATCGACCAATTCGGCTCCGGCCTTTTGGTAGTCCGTGTCGTCCGCCCCGATGCCTTCGCCAGCGCCCCTCTGCACCATGACATGGTGCCCATGATGGACCGCCTCGCGCACGCTCACGGGCGTCATGCCCACACGGTACTCGTGGTTCTTGATCTCCTTGGGGATGCCGATAAGCATGTGCGAACCTCCTTGCTGGCGAAGCCGCCAAAGGTTGAAACCGAGCATATGATATTGCGGCTGGCCTCACGGTAGGGCCAGTGGAAGGCGCCTTGCAGAGCCAGCGCTCGGAAGGAGTGGTCAACTGCGAGCGGTTGCCAGTCCTTTGCGCGCGGCAACTCCCACACTATGAGCCCGGTTTCGCATGAGGCGCCCCAATATCTTCACACCATCATCGATGCGACCCACGTCAATGGACGAAAAGCCCAGGCGGAGATAATTCCGCTTCGGCGCCCCGAGTGCAAAAAAGGCACTGCCAGGTTCGATCACCGCGCCCTCCGCCAGAGCCGCCGCAGCTAGTGCGTCGCCATCAAACGCCTCGTCGCCCTTGAGCCAAACGCTTGAGCCGCCGTGACTGGGATTGCGCTCGAGCATTGGCAGGTGCCGCCCTATGGCCTCGCCAATCACTCGCCATCGTTCACCAAAGGCGCGGCGCAGCTTGAGGATCATGGCGTCATGGTGGCCGAACTGGAGGAACAGCGCCGCCGTGCGCTGACTGTTATTGGGCGGATGGCGCACCATCAGCCTGCGTAGCGCCCGCGCTTCCTCGATCAGCGCCTTGGGGCCAACCAGATAGCCCAATCGCAACCCAGGAAAAATCGTTTTGGAGAGGCTGCCCACATACAGGACACGGCCATCGCGATCCAGCGACTTGAGCGAGGGCAACGGCGCGCAGACATAGTTGGTTTCAAACTCGTAGTCGTCCTCAATCACGACGAAGTCCTGTTCGCGTGCCTTCTCAAGCAGCGCCAGCCGCCGCGCCTCGGTCATCGTGACGGTGGTGGGGGCCTGATGGCTTGGCGTCGCATAGACCAAATCACAGCCATCGAGCCGCTCATCGACCAACAATCCATCCTGGTCGACGGGAATGGGCACCAGGCGTTTGGTCGCCAGCGCGAAGATATTACGCACATCAGGATAGCCTGGGTCTTCGAACGCCGCTGTTGTCAGCGGGGTAACCAGAAGTGCCGACAACAGGTACAATGCGTGTTGCGCGCCCATGGTGATGAGGATTTCGTCCTCGGCCGCCATGACACCGCGTCGCGGCAGCAGCCTGGTCCGGACCTGCTCAACCAACATCGGATCGTCATTGGCATGATGGTCGGCCGCCCAGTCTTCCATCCAGCGGCGCCCCATCGCCTGCCGGGCGCAGTCGCGCCATTCGGCAATGGGGAACAAGCCCGCATCCACCTGGCCATAGACGAACGGATAGGGGTATTTCGCCCAGTTCTCCGGTTTGACCAAATTGATTTGAGCGCCAGCCTGGATTGCGAGGCGCGACGGCCAGAAAACTTGACTGTCCGCGGAACTCAAAGAGGCCGCTGACGCCGGCCGGCTCCGCAACGGGCTGGCCCCGTCCAGGCGGGCATGGCAGACGAAATAGCCACTGCGCTCACGGCCAGCAAGGAATCCGTCGTCGACCAACGACTGGTACGCCAAGGTGACGGTGTTACGGGAAACCTTCAGGTCGCGGGCAAGCTGGCGGCTGGAGGGCATCCGGTCGCCCTCTGGCAATTGGCCGTCAACAATGGCGGTGACAATCTTCTCGCGGATTTGCGCTTGCAGGCTGGCTGGGGCCGTCGGCTGGAGGTGAAACAACAAATCACGCATCGGCGCCTCGGCCTTGCTTTGGCTGGCCCCAGCGGTCAACGGGGCGTGGCACTAGGTTAGAGCCAGAAATGAGAGTTAGCCTGCTGCCATGATCAAGACAAGTCCAGGTTGTCGCGACTTGCAAAGTCAGTTTGCAAAGACTTAAAGCCTTCACGCCCCGCGATCGACCGCATCCTCAAGGAACACGCTGATGGACACCGCCAGCCCGAAGGTCACCGCCAATTCGCTCGAAGAGCATTGGATGCCGTTCTCGCAGAACCGTGAATTCAAGCATAATCCCCGGTTAGTGATTAGAAGCGAGGGCATGTTCTTGTGGGATCACAAGGGCGGCAAGGTCATCGATGGCTCCTCGTCGCTGTTCAACGTTGCTTGCGGGCACGGCCGCAAGGAAATTGCCGAGGCGGTCTACGCCCAGTTGCAGGAGAACGACTATGCGGCACCTTTTCAGCTAGGCCATCCAGGCAGTTTCGCGCTGGCCAAGGAGGTCACCAAACTCACGCCCAAGGGCATTGGCCACGTATTCTTCACCAATTCGGGCTCCGAATCGATCGATACCGCCATCAAGATGGTTTACGCCTATCACGCGGCGCGCGGCGATCATAAGCGCCACCGTTTCGTATCGCGCGAGCGTGCCTATCACGGCGTGAACATCGGTGGTGTGTCGCTCTCGGGCATGGTGCGCAATCGGGAGAGCTTCCCAGGTGTGATGCCCTATGTCAGCCTGATGCGGCACACCCACTTGCCCGAGAACAAGTTCCAGCGAGGTCAAGGCGAGCATGGGGGCGTCGAGCTGGCCAATGACCTTGAGCGGATCGCCCTTACCTATGGCCCGGGCACCATCGCGGCCTGCTTCGTCGAGCCGATCGCCGGTTCCACGGGCTGTCTCGTTCCGCCCAAAGGCTATCTCGAGCGGCTGCGCGAGATTTGCGATAAATATGGCATCCTGTTGGTGTTCGATGAAGTCATCACCGGCTTCGGCCGTCTCGGCAAGCCGTTCGCGGGTCAGGCCTTCGGTGTGACACCCGACATCATGACCATGGCCAAGGCCATCACCAATGGCGCGCAGCCGATGGGCGCCGTTGCGGTCAAGGACGAGATTTACGACACGGTGGTCGAGAAGGCGCCGGAAGGCATGATCGAATTCTTCCATGGCTACACCTACTCAGCCCACCCAGCGGCCTGCGCGGCTGGCCTTGCCACCATGGAAATCTACAAGCGTGAAAAGCTGTTCGACAAGGCCGCCAAGCTCTCACCCTATTTCCTGGATAAGGTCTGGGGGCTGAGGGATATGGAGATCGTGACCGACATTCGCGGGATGGGCCTGATGGCGGCGGTCGATCTGAAGGCAGGCAAGGTGCCTGGCGCGCGCGGCAACGAACTGCAGAAGCGGATGTTCTGGAACGGCCTGCACATAAAGTGGACTGGCGACACCGCAATTCTCGCCCCACCGCTGGTGGCCGAGAAGGCGCATGTCGACGAGATTATCGAGAAGTTCCGGGCGACGGTCGGATCGTTCAAGGATTGAGGGTCGAGGACCGCCGGATGCCGCCGCTGCGACCGCACTCCATTCGCCAAAAGGCCGAGCGCGAGGCGCGTTTGGCCGGCGCCTTGCGCGCGAACCTGGTTCGTCGCAAGGAGCAGCAGCGGCTGCAAGGCCTTGGCAATGGGGCGGACATCGAGGCAGCCCCGGCGTCCACACCTGCCGATGGGACCGTGGACGGCCTGGAACCCGGTCTTGCGCCGAAAGGGTCGCATCGCTAGTTTTGCCCGTCACAGCTAAGCCATTTTGCGCGCACTTTGTGCGAATCGCGCGGATGGGCTGAGAAGGCCCGCGCGGCCAAACCGCCGCGATGGCAAGGGGACAGGCACAATGGATCGCATTCGCATCACCGGCGGGCACAAGCTCGAAGGCGTTATCCCGATCTCTGGCGCCAAAAACGCCGCCCTGCCGCTGATGATCGCCTCGCTGCTTACCGCCGAGACACTGACCCTCAAAAACGTGCCCAACCTGGCCGACGTCAACTTGTTGATGCGCATATTGCGCAATCACGGTGTTGATCTCGCTGTCGATGGCAAGCGGGCCGGCGGCAAGGCGCACTTGGGCGAAACCTTTCACCTCACCGCCCGCGACATCGTTGATACAACCGCACCTTACGAGATGGTGTCGCGAATGCGCGCCAGCTTCTGGGTCCTTGGCCCGTTGATCGCCCGCTGCCGGCAGGCGCGGGTTTCAATGCCCGGCGGCTGCGCCATAGGCACGCGCCCGGTCGACCTGCATTTGCAGGGCCTCAAGGCGCTGGGAGCGGACATCGACATCGACGGCGGCTATGTCGTCGCCAAGGCACCGAAGGGCTTGAGAGGTGAACGGATCATCTTCCCCAAGGTCTCGGTCGGCGCGACCCATAACGTGCTGATGGCGGCAGTGCTGGCCAAGGGCGAAACGGTGCTCGAAAACGCGGCCCGCGAGCCGGAAGTCGCCGATGTGGCGCGCTGCCTGGTGGCGATGGGCGCGCGGGTCGAGGGCGTTGGCACATCGACACTGCGCATTCAGGGAGTTGATCGCCTGGAAGGAGCGCGCCATGCCGTGCTGCCGGACCGCATCGAGACCGGCACGTTCGCCATGGCCGTTGCGGCGACCGGCGGCGATGTCCTGCTCCAGGGCGCCCAGATCGAGGACCTGCGCTCGGCCATGACCGTGCTGGCCGAGGCGGGCGTCTCGGTGAAGGCAATGTCCGACGGTATTCAGGTCAAGCGCAACGGCGCGGCCATCGGCCCGGTCAGCGTGGAAACCCAGCCATTTCCGGGCTTTCCGACCGACTTGCAGGCTCAACTCATGGCCCTGATGACCCGCGCCGATGGCACCAGCACCATCCGCGAGACCATCTTCGAGAACCGCTTCATGCATGTCCAGGAGCTGGTGCGGCTCGGCGCCGACATTCACATGCATGGCGACATCGCCACGGTGCGCGGGGTGAAGCGGCTGACCGGCGCGCCGGTGATGGCGACGGATCTCCGCGCCTCGGTGTCGCTGGTGATCGGCGGCCTGGTGGCCGAGGGCGAGACCATGATCAACCGCATCTACCATCTCGATCGCGGCTTCGAGCGGCTGGAGGAAAAGCTCGGGAATTGCGGCGCGCAGATCGAGCGGATTACTGGTTAATTTTGCCGATTTCGATGTCGCGTGTTGTCGTGCCTGACCTTGCTGCTGTCGTTTCTGAGCCATGTCTGGCCATCTGTCCGACGGGCTTTTCCGTCAAGATGCTCCGTTGTGCCGTTTTGCAATCCGGCTGCGATCTTTCGCTTAATGGCGTACCCACTTTGCAGGGAGAAAAGCCCCCATGAAAATCGCGGTCACCGGCGGCGGCGGGATGGTCGGACGCAAGCTGGCCGAACGGCTGGCGCGGGACGGACGGCTCGCCGGGCAATCGATCAGCGGCTTGACGTTGTACGATGTGGTCGCGCCGGCGGCGCCGGCGGGCGCAAAATTCCCCGTGGCTTTGCTGACCGGCGACCTGCCCGCGCCAGGCGAGACGGATCGTCTGTTGGCGGATCGCCCGGACGTGATCTTTCACCTCGCCGCCATTGTTTCGGGAGAGGCCGAACTCGACTTCGACAAGGGCTACCGGATCAACCTCGAAGGCACGCAGCGGCTGCTGGAGAGTATCCGGCGGCTTTATGCGGGTGGAGAAAAGAAACCGCGACTGGTTTTCGCATCGTCCATTGCCGTGTTCGGTGCTCCCTTCCCGGACAAGATTGGTGATGAATTCGTGTCGGCTCCGCTGACCAGCTATGGCAGCCAAAAGGCCATCGGCGAACTGCTGCTCAACGACTACACGCGCAAGGGTTTTGTCGACGGCATCGGCATCCGTCTGCCGACCATCTGCATCCGCCCCGGCAAGCCGAACAAGGCGGCGAGCGGCTTCTTCTCCAACATCTGCCGCGAGCCGCTGGCGGGGCAAGAGGCGGTGCTGCCGGTGGCAGACGACGTGATGCACTGGCACGCCAGCCCGCGCGCGGGCGTGGGGTTCCTGCTCCGGGCGGCCGAGATTTCCGGCGAGGAGGTCGGACCGAGGCGGTGCTTGAGTATGCCCGGGCTGGCGGTGACGGTCGGCGAGCAGATCGAGGCGCTGCGCAAGGTCGCCGGGGAGGCGGTGGTCAAGCGTATACGGAGGGAGCGCGATCCGTTCATCGAGAAGATCGTGGCCGGCTGGCCGCGCAATTTCGATGCGCGGCGGGCAACCGCGCTGGGCTTCAAGGGGGACGCCAGCTTCGAGGAGATCGTGCGCATACACATCGAGGATGAGCTTGGGGGGAGAGTGGGGTAAAATCATTCTCCAAGAGATGGTCTCGCCGACAGACCAGCGAACGGCAAAGCCGTTTCCAAAGCAACCCCCACCCTAACCCTCTCCCCAAGGGAGAGGGGACGCAAGCGTCACGGCCGGCGCGGCTATCGTCCCTTCCCCCCATTGGAGACCTCTGCAAAAACGCGAGCGCCTCCAGCGCCTCCTCTCCCCGTCTCTTCACGGGGAGAGGATCGAGGTGAGGGGCAGCGGTGAATTCGGCAGCGGCCACAAGGGGTTATCGCGGGGCTCTGTGGCTGCCCCTCACCTGCCCTTCCGGGCATCCTCTCTCCGTGAAGAGACGGGGAGACGAGAAAAAAGTGGTGTTTGGCAATTTTGCAGAGGTCTCCGTGGGGAGAAGGACAGGATGAGGGTTGAGCTTGACTCCAGCGCGCGTCATCCTTGCTTGCGGACGCGCCGCGCGCTGTCGCCGCCCTCGAATTTGCGATTGCCGCGTGCTCCTCTGACGTTAGCAGGTTCGGCGATTCTTCGTCGCTGCCCGCCAGCCGCAGCACGACGCGCGCCAATTCGTCCTGATCCAGTGCACCGAACCGCCGGCGGGCGATGGCCCTGCGGTTCGGCGCGATACGAGTTTCGAAGAGATTGGGCAGGACTGCTTACACAGGCTTAGTAAGCAAATCTCGATGCAAATCCACGTCCCCACGCCTGCCACGATAGTTGTAGTACTGCCCAACTAACCGATTGTTGCTCTCGTTCGGTCGAAATTCCGACCAGCATATGCCTTCGTGCATTGCGCTTCTGTCAGCAACTCTTGCATCTGGTTCATTCTCGAAAAGGTAGCGGACCCGAAAGATTCTTGATTGCCGGTTTGGTTCCAAACGACACCATGTAGAATGCAAGCGAGATTCCATCGATTTCATTGCAACTGAAACGGAGAAGAGAGAGAGGCAAATATCGATTGCGATCTCGCGAGGTCCGATTTGGACTCCGGTAGCAGGATCAATCCAATCAGATTGATATGTTCCGTGCCATCGACCATTGAGGTTCGGGAATGTGAGCGTCTCAAGCGACTGTAAATTCTTGATAACGCTCGGCCAAGCATGATTTACAAGCGGCACTCCTATGGCGAGAGCAGTCGAAGCTGCCAAGGAAGAATAGTGAAGAAAGTCGGGTGCCGACCCACCCAGCAAATACAGTAGGGACCTGACAGTTTCCCAACCAAGGACACTCGCGGCCGCAACAATGACCAGTTGCAATCTGATCGGAAGAAGCTGCCACATATTCAAGTTTCCAACCGAGCCCAGGCCTTGGCAATGAAATCGTGAGCATCACTGACTATCTAAGGTTGTGAAGAGCCGAGAAATGGCTCGAAGAGTGGTTTTACTCCGTTCACCTCGCGAAAATTGCGCAAATCCGTCGGTTCAATGAGTGAACCACCAAGCGAAAGTAGGATGCGCACAACCCGATCAAATCGATCATCATCAGCTTCAAGAAATACTTCGTTTGGGACGTTATATACGAGACTCTCGATCAGGAAGGAGGGTACGTGCCCTTGTCCGAGTTGACCAAGGTCAACGAGTTCGTCGCGAAGGCGTTTCAGAATACGAACGGCTTTCTTGAATCTACGTGGTGTTTGGGAATGCTTCAGCTTGCCATTTTCGTGGTGCCGAGTCAGAAAATTAATCGTTCGGCCCCCACTCTGATCGTAGATTGCAACACCTTCTATCGCCTGGGAGATAAAGGATAAAAGGCCCTCGCCTCTTGAGGCAGTAAAGATACACCTAATTGTAGGTACTATATCTACTGGCGGCCGACTTCCAGGCACAGGCTTGAGTTTGAAGGACTTCTCCCCCACTGTGACTTGGTTCGCACCAAAGGCCCCGCAACGGTGCCGTCCACAGACTCGAGGTTCAGATTCGCCCGAGCCTGCTGATATGGAATACCTTTATCGGGCGCCAGATCAATTGTGTGACGCCAATCAACACGGATATCCATATCGCTCTCAATACGCGTGTTCGTGTTGTTGAAGTAGCTCTCCTGACCATTCACCTCGACGAGTGGCAACCCAAGAAGATCACACCCCGCCAAAGCATCCCGTACCATGCGGGCAGCGCGCTCAATCTTCGCCTCTTCGCTCGTACTTGCAGGCCGCTCCCAATGAACAAAACGATCATTCCATGCTGAGCGGGTGCGAGACGCAGCTGGGTCGGTCGAAGATTTCAGGGAACCTGCGAATCGATACATTGTCGCTCCTATCGAACAACGTCTAGGCGGACCATAGTTCTGTCTATTCCGATTCGGCTTGAACTGCATACGCCCATGCTCCGCGTTCTGCAGTTGTTTGAAGTGGACTCTCTTAGTTGTGTGGGAGGGTTTGGCAACCCACCCCTCACGACACCGGCTCCTCGATCTCCCGCAACAACTTCCGCTTCATCGCCTCGTGATACGCCGCGTAGTCGTCGGCCTTGACCACGAAACTGCGCGGGCCGGTGATGACGTGGTGCTGGAAATAGAGATCGAGATAGGCGACGTCGTTGGTGATGGTGAGGCCGTTGACCGTCACTCCGGCGCGCGCGGCCAGATCGCGCATGATGTCGGGCTGGACGCCGTCGTTGTTGATCCCATCGGTCGAGATATCGATCACCCGGCGCTCGGCACGGAAGGAGACTCTCGAGAGTTGCGCCAGTCCCGCTCCGATCGCGCCGCTGATCGAGGTATAACCGCTCTCCAGGCGATGCAACCGCAGCAGATGATCGGCATAATTCTCAATACTCTCGTCGCTTCCCAGCCTCGTCCAGGGAATGGCCACGTCCTGGGTGTCGTGTCCCGACCACTCCAGCAGCACCACGCCGATGCCACCATCGGCGCCGGACCGGATCAGCCTTTTCACGTCGGGGTTACGCAGGGCGTCGGCGATGCCCTGCAATTGCAGGCCGAATTCGTCCTCGGTGACGCTGTAGGAGCAGTCGACCGCGAGCACCAGCGCGACATCGACCGCATCGGGATCTTTCGAGTGGCCCGCCGCCAGGCCAAGACAGAGGATGAAGATGGCGGCAACCAAGCTGCCCGCTTTGTGCAAGTGACTGCCTCCGTCGCATACGGCCGCACATCCAGCCAATAGGGCTGTTGGACCGCGGAGGCCGAGATTGGTGCGGCCGGCAAGGCTTGGCAAGGGCCGAGCCGGCGCCAGACCCGGCGTCTCCAGCCCTGGTCGAGGAGGTCAGGGGCAGGTGTCGTGGCGGGCACCGGCGGGTGGCCGGGAGCACAGCGCACCGGCGTCCTGGTTCGATGGCTTAAGCGAATCTGAAAACACGTATCATATTGAAACAATTTAGAATTTAGGTTTCCACCTAGTAGGCGGGCCGGCGAAATTCGGCTAGCGTCATCAGCATGGAAGCCTCATCTCCACACGTACTACAGCGGGGAGCTACTGCGATGCAGGACAAATACGAAACTGGCGCAATCCGAAGCCTCGAGGCCGACGGCAAGATGCAGCCGGTGGAAGAGCCGGCGAACAGCTCTGACGACCTGTTCCTCTGGCAGTCAATTGCCATGGCCCTTCACAGCCGGTCTCGCGCTGGCTCAGGGGCGATCGGACGCTTCAACAACACCGGGATATATTTCGCCACAAGCTGAGCCCGGCCAGCTCGCAGCACTCGAATGCGTTGTAACTTCGGCCCGGCGCCACGCCCTGTTGGGCTTGTCCCGGCCGGCCTGACGCTCGCCTGCGTCACGCCGAGCCGGATCGATGGCAGGTCACGCGGCCGCCGGGCCAATTCACTGTCAGAGTGGCGGTATAATCGCCAATGCCTCCGAGGCTCGCGGTGCCGAGCACGGCTTTCTGCCCAGGCGAGACCGACGCCTGCCCCGACTGGACGATGTCGGAACTGTTGCCGCCGCCGCCAGCCCGGATCGTCAGCGTGTAGTCGAGGGTCAGCTTGCGTTGCGCTTGAGCCAGGCCGGTCAAGGCGACGCCGCCAGCCGATTTCACCGCGCCGATCTCGCAACCGACATCGGCCGATGACGGAGTGGCGCCGGCCGTCGCCGCGACCGTGCTGGCGGCAAATACGGCGGCTGCCAGGAGGCCGAGCCCGCCGGCGGCTGCGATGTAAACGCGGTTTGTCATGAGTGTGTTCCTTCAGGTTACCGGGCAAAGTCCCGAACATATCGCCCTGTCGCGCCCGGACGACGCGGCGGCCGGAGCGCGATCGTCTTCACCATCCGAATTGCAGAACCAGGTCGGACGCGCCGCCGGTTTGCCTAAGGGTCGAACTCGTGCCCTTGCCGAATTGCAGGACGCCGCCAACATTGCCACCGCCGGTCTGGTCGATGGTCGAGGAATGGCCGTCGCCGAACTGGCCGTTGAAGGCGACATTGTTGCCGCCAAGCTGGCGCAGCGCCGAGCTGTTGCCCTTGCCGTCCTGGACGATGCGGGCGATCGTGACGCCAGCCCCGAGCAGTCTCAGGAAGCGGGCATCGCCGTGTTTCTTGATGGTGATGAAGCCACCGGCGGTGGCATCGGCGGCGCTGAGCGCCATGACGGAGATGACGGTCAGGCCGGCAATCAGTGAACGGTACATGGCTCGTGCTCCCTATTTCCGCGATTGGACAGTCCGCTTCCCCTGCCCATCGCATTCGGAGCGATGGGCAGGACGGATTGACTCGATCCTCAGAAGTCGCCCTGGACGACAACGGCGGTGTTGCCGGTGCCCGACTGGTTGATGGTGGAGGAATGCTTGTGGCCGACCTGGATGGTGGCGGCGGCATTGCCCACGCCCGCCTGATTGATGTTGCAGTTGTTGCGGCTGCCCATCTGGGCGCAGCCGGCGATGTTGTCGATGCCGTTCTGATGCACCCGCGAATTGTTCTTGTAGCCGTCCTGGCCAATGACGGTGATGTTGCCAAAGCCGTACTGCTGAAGCAGCGCCGAATTCTTGCGATGGTTCTGCCAGATCTGGCCCTTGTTCCAATCGCCCTGCTGCGCGACGCCGGCGCCATTGCCATAGCCGTTCTGGTCGAGGATGATGGTGTTGCCAGCCATTGCTGAACCGGCGCCCAGGCTAAGCATCGCGAGGCTGGTGATGGTGATCAGGCTGCGCTTGAGGGAAATAAACATCTGCGGACTCTCCTGGTTTGGGTTGTCGTGCCGGCCGCCTTGGCCGCTTGGGCATTCGGGCTTGGTCATCAGCCCATGCCGCGTGTTCTAGGCCGCGGCCCCTGAACCGGTTCTGAGCCTGTCATTCAGCAAATATTTAGTTTGTGACCGTCCGCCTCGCTTGCCACCAACCACTGGCCGCTCCTACTCTGGCTCATCGCCCGGATGTGACCCTCCCACCCCAACCACGGATCTCCCCCTCATGCTCTCCATCGGCGTCGGCCTCATCGGCACGGGTTTCATGGGGCGCTCGCACGCCTTTGCCTATAACGCCGTCAAGCCGGTGTTCGGCGACGTTCCCATACCCAAGAAGCTGTTGCTCTGCGATCTCGATGCCGGCGTCGCGGCGGGCCGGGCCGAGGAATTCGGCTTCGAGCGCTCGACCACCAACTGGCGCGAGATGATCGCCGACCCGGCCATCCATCTCATCTCCATCACCACCTACAACAACACCCACAAGCAGATCGCCATCGCGGCGCTGGAGGCGGGTAAGCATGTCTGGTGCGAGAAGCCGATGGCGCTGACGCTGCGCCACGCCGAGGAGATGGCCGCCGCCGCGCGCAAGGCCAAGGGGTGCGTGGCCATGCTCGGCTACAACTATGTCAAGAACCCCATGGTTCGCACCATGAAGCGGCTGATCGAGGACGGCACCATCGGCCAGGTGGTCGATTTTCGCGGCACCGTGGACGAGGACTACATGGCCGACCCGATGCTGCCCTGGAGCTGGCGGCTGCGCAGCGCTGACGCCGGCCTCGGTACGCTGGGTGACATCACCTGCCACCTGATTTCGCTGGCGCACGAGACCGTCGGGCCGATCGCCAGGCTGACGGCGCTGCTCGATACCGTGCACAAGGAGCGTCCGCTGCCGGACAAGCCTGGAGAGATGGGCGTGGTGGAGAACGACGACGTTGCGCACGCGATCCTGCGTTTCGCCAACGGCGCGCGGGGAGTGATCGCCTCCAGCCGCGTCGCCCATGGCCGCAAGAATGTGCTGCGGATCGAGGTGCATGGCACCAAGGGGATGCTGGTGTTCGACCAGGAGCGGCTGAACGAGGTGCAGCTCTACACCGCCGACGGGCCAAAGGAGACGCGCGGCTTCCGCACCATCTTGACCGGTCCGCAGCACGAGCCCTACGGACGGTTCTGCCCCGCCCCCGGCCATCAGCTCGGCTTCAATGACTTGAAGACCATCGAGCTGGCGCATCTGCTCCGCGCCATCCAGGGCGAGGTTAAGCCCCATCTTACATTCGAGGAGGGCCTGGCCATCGAGCGGACGCTGGACGCCATCACGCGCTCGGCCAAGTCGGGTGCCTGGACTGATGTGGCGACGGCATGAACAGGGAGGGGACCATGAGCGGAATCGGCATCAAGCAGCTTGCCCATGTCTGCGTGCTGACGCACGACATCAAGGCGGCGGAGCATTTCTACTGCACCGTGCTCGGTTTGAAGAAGGCGTTCAACTTCACCCGAAACAATGGCGTGTTCGGCTTCTATCTCGACAGCGGCGGGCGCACCAACATCGAGGTGTTCGAGAACCCGAAGGCGCCGTTTGCCGCGCAAGGCCAAGCCGACCATCTCTGCCTCGAAGTCGAGAACCTGGACAATGCCATGGCGGTGCTGCGCCAGCATGGCATCGAGATCCGCGACAACGGAAAGAAGTTCGGCGTCGATGACACCTGGCAGGCCTGGATCAAGGACCCCAGCGGCACCAAGATCGAGCTGTTCGAGTACACCGTCAAAAGCGCGCAGTTCGTCGGCGGCGACCGCGAGGCGAACTGGTAGGCCGCGCTCCGGTCACGCCGCATCCTCAATAACGGAACGGGGTGTGCCACCTGCAAACCAGAAGGTGGGCCAGTGATGACCCCTCATCCTGTCCTTCTCCCCAATGGAGACCTCTGCAAAATTGCCAAACACCACTTTTTTCCTCTCCCCCGTCTCTTCACGGGGAGAGGATGCCCGGAAGGGCAGGTGAGGGGCAGCCACAGAGCTCCGCGCTAACCCCTTGTGGCCGCTGTCGAATTCACCGCTGCCCCTCACCTCGATCCTCTCCCCGTGAAGAGACGGGGAGAGGAGGCGCTGGAGGCGCGCGCGTTTTTGCAGAGGTCTCCAATGGGGGAAGGGACGAAAGCGCGGCGACGTCAATGGGTTGGTCTCCTCTCCCCGCTGGGGAGAGGGACAGGGTGAGGGGGATGCCGGTTCCCACGATGCGATCCTGCCTACCGGAATTGATAATACCGGCCGGCGGCCTCCTCGACTGGCGTCAATAGCCGGGTTCGCGCATCGGGAGGATGCAGGCCGGTGCGGAGCAGACGTTCCAGGTCGCACAGCACGGCCGAGGATTCCGCCACATAATAATGGTTGAGGCGGAACATCTGCATCGAGGCCCCTGTCGCATCAATCGTATCCATGTGCGGCACGACCAGCGGTCCATCCGGGCGCGTATCGCCGGCGCGTCCCTCGCCACCGTTGACCGTGCGCGAGGCAGCCAGCGCCAGGTCGTTCGAGGCGGCATAGAGCGTGATGCCCCCGCGCACCCGGGCCATGTGCTCGGCGAGTTTGGCAAAGTCGCTGCGGCTGATATCGGGCGCGGCCAGCACCACATCGTCGATCATCGCATCGGGCAAGGGGTGCTCTGGCGCGAAGGAGCCGTCCAACGCTTCCATCAAGGGCAGATTGCCCATGCTGTGGGCGATGACGGTAATGCGCTTGGCTCCCGATTTGCGCGCAACGAGATCGAGGAAGGCTCGCAATTGCGTTCCGGCCGCCTTTGCCTTTGGCTGGTCGCTTCGATAGGCCTCCAGTGTGCCCGCCGACGGCCAGGAGAACATGAAGGCGGCGCCGTCGAACTGCATGTCGTAGGTGATCTGCGCGGTGCGATAGAGCGCGTCATCAAACGTATTATAAAAGCCGTGGACGAAAACCAGCGCCTGATCCTTGTACGCCTGGGACTCGCTGAGGCGATCCTTGACGCGGGCCAGGAACGCATCCTCGGGCAGCGCCTCGATGGATTTGATCGTGAAATGCCGGGTCGGGTCCTCGACTTCCAAGGTGATCTGAAGCTCGGTCCCGGGCACCCGAAGCGCCCAGGGTCTCTCGACCTGTGGGACCTGATGGGTGACCGGCACGGTCACGCGCGCCGCCCCGAGCGTCAGGCCATCGGCCTCGCTGCTGGTGAATGAAACCCGCACCGCGCCGTCCGCCGGCTGACGGTTGGTGCCGAAGAAGATATCGACGACATGGTATTCCGGCGCTGGCTGAGGCGCGCGGGCCGCCTCGGTCGCCATGCCGCCAGGGGGCGCAGGCCGTGGTGCCGGAGCCGCGCGCAGGATCGGACCCTCGCCGCTCTGCAAATTGGGCGACGCCGAGGGCCGGGACGGTGCCTTGCCCTTTCGCCGCAGCGGCTGACTGATCGAGGGGGGTGGCGGCTCGGCCGTGCTTTGGGATGCACCGGGCTCGGGGACAGGCTGAGCGGGCGGCTGGGCGGTGACCTGGGCCGACTTGTCGGCGCTGGCCTTGACCTCGACCTCGGCGCGCAACCTTTCGGCCTCGAGGCGCGCCTCGTTTGCATCCGCGATCCGTTGGCGGAGCTGCTGGGCCTCGGCGGTCCGTCCTTGCGACTCGAACAAGGCGGCCAGCCGCTCCTGCACGTCGGCTGCTTCGGGGCTGCCCGGCCCGAAGGCACCCTCGGCAATGGCAAGCGCGCGTGCCAGCAGCGCCTCCGCCTCGTCGCGCTTGGTGTCGCCGCCACTGGCCAGAACGGCGGCAAGGGCCTTGAGACTCTCCAGCACCTCGGGTCCATCGGGGCCCGCCACTCCGCTGCTGATGGCGATGGCTTCGCGCGCGAGTTTCTCACCGTCCACAAGGTGGCCGCGCTGGGCTTCCAAAACTGCCAGTTCAGCGAGATACGCCGCCAGCCTCGGGTCTGTTTTGCCCAGAGACTTGCGCGCTGCCGCCACCAGCTTGCGCCCGAGCGCGATGGCCGCGTCCAGCTTATGGGCCTTGGCGAGCGCCTCGACCTTGAAGGCCATGGCCTCGATCGTGTCGGCCGCCGGGGAAGCAGTTGGCACGGCCAATGCGCCCACCAGCAGGAATATCAGTGCCGCCAGCCATGCGGCGGCTCGTCGTGAAAAGCCAGCATCGCTCTGGTCCGTTGCCATGTCGGATACTTCCCCACTCTCGGAACGCGCATTTTGCCGGGGAGGTTAGACCTAAATTGGGCACCAAGGCGAGAGCGGCCGGCTCAATACCGGAACTGCTCGGTCAGAATGCGCTCACCCAGCGTGTGGCCGTCGTCGAACATCATCTGCATGGACAGGCTGGCATCCTCGGCGACCGCTACTTCGATCACCGAGCGGAATTCGATATTGTCGGCCACCGCGCTCACCGGCCGTTTGGCGGCCTCCAGCACCTCGATGCGGATGCGCGCGTGGTCCGGCAGCAGGGCGCCACGCCAGCGCCGAGGCCGGAACGGGCAGATCGGGGTGAGCGCAAGAAGCTGCGCGTTTATGGGCAGGATCGGGCCATAGGCCGAGAGGTTGTAGGCCGTCGAGCCAGCGGGTGTCGCCACCAGCACGCCGTCGCACGTCAATTCCTCCATCCGCACCTTGTCATCGACCGACAGCCGCAGCTTGGCCGCCTGATAGGTCTCGCGGAACATCGAGACCTCGTTGATCGCCATCGCCTCGCGCTCGATGCCGTCGGCGTCGCGGACATGCATTTTGAGGGGGTGGATGGTGCTGACGTCGGCCTGGGACAGCCGCTCAAGCAGCTGGTCCTCGCGATAGTCGTTCATGAGAAATCCGACCGAGCCGCGGTTCATGCCGTAGATCGGGGTTCCGCTGCCCAGGAACTGGCGCAGCGCCAGCAGCATCTGTCCGTCGCCGCCGAGCGCCACGATGGCGTCGGCCTTTTCGGGCGGAGCATCGCCGTAGCGCGCAATCAGCCGCCGCTTTGCCTCCATGGCCGCGGGCATGGAGGAGGCAATGAAGGCGACCGTCTTGAACTTGGGGCGGGAGCGGCGTTTGGCGGCCATGGGCGGTGGGGTACCTTGAGCGCTTGGGGAAAGCCGAGGTCCGGGTGGCCTCGGGTTGCGCGACTGAGCAAAAGACACCGGGTGCCAGCGGACACTGCGCCAGCGACACGACTACCGCACCTCAATGGCGAAGGGAACCTTAAGCGAGGCGCCTCTGGCCGTGTTGGCGGCCGGTCAAAACCCCAACCGGTAGACCCGCACCACTTGCGGCAGCGCGTTGATCTGGTCCAATACCGTGTCGATCACCGGCTCGTCGACCTCGCAAAGCATGATCGCCTTGCCGCCGGGCCGGTCGCGCCCGAGGCTGAATGACGCGATGTTGACCTTGGCCGTGCCCAGGACCGAGCCGAGCGCGCCGATATAGCCCGGCTTGTCGGAATTCTGCGTGTACAGCACATGCGCGCCGAGTTCGGCTTCCAGGTTGATCCCGTCGATCTGGATGAGCCGCGGCCGCCCGTCCGAGAACACCGTGCCCGCGACCGACCGCTCCCCGGCCTCGTCGCGAACCCGCACTGTCATGTAGGAGCCGAACGCGCCTTGCTGGCCGCGCGTGGATTCGTTGATGATGACGCCGCGCTCCTTGGCGATGACCGGCGCCGAGACCATGTTGGCACCCTCCAGCACATGCCCGAGCACGCCGGACAGCGCCGCCGAAGTCAGCGCCCGCGTGTTCATGCCGGCGACCTCGCCCGAGTACTCGATGCCAATCTCCTTCAGCCCGCCTTGGGTGATCTGGCCGCAGAACGAGCCGAGCTGCTCGGCCAGCTTGACATAGGGCTTGAGGCGCGGGGCTTCCTCGGCTGAGATCGAGGGGAAGTTGAGGGCGTTGGTGATGGCGCCGGTGGTGAGGTAGTCCGACATCTGTTCGGCCACCTGCACGGCGACGTTCTCCTGCGCCTCGACCGTGGAGGCCCCCAGATGCGGCGTGCAGACCACATTCTCGTAGCCGAACAGCGGATGGCTCTTGGCCGGTTCCTCGGCGAACACGTCGAGCGCTGCGCCCGCGACCTGGCCGCTATCGAGTCCGGCCTTCAGCGCCGCCTCGTCCACGAGCCCGCCGCGCGCGCAATTGATGATCCGCACGCCCTTCTTCATCCTGGCGATGGCCTTGGCATCGATGATGTTGCGGGTCTTCTCGATCAGCGGCGTGTGCAGCGTGATGACATCGGCGCGGCGGAACAAGTCCTCCAGCTCCACCTTCTCGACGCCGAGTTTTTGCGCGCGGTCGGCGGTGAGGAACGGATCAAAGGCGATGACCCGCATCTTGAGGCCGATGCCGCGCTCGGCGACGATCGAGCCGATATTGCCGCAGCCGATCACGCCCAGTGTCTTGCCGGTGATCTCGGTGCCGAGAAAGCGGTTCTTCTCCCACTTGCCGGCCTGGGTCGAGCGGTCGGCGGCCGGGATCTGGCGGGCGAGCGCCAGCATCAGCGTGATGGCGTGCTCGGCGGTGGTGATCGAATTGCCAAAGGGCGTGTTCATGACGATGACGCCCTTGGCCGTCGCCGCCTTGATGTCGATATTGTCGACGCCGATGCCGGCGCGGCCGATGACTTTCAGCTTGGTGGCGGCGGCGATCAGCTTGTCCGTGGCCTTGGTGGCCGAGCGGACGGCGAGGCCCTCGTAGTTTGGGATGATGGCGAGCAGCTCGTCCTTGCTGAGGCCCGGTTTCACGTCGGCTTCGACGCCGCGCTCCTTGAACACGGCGACGGCCTGGGGGGAGAGTTCGTCGGCGATGAGGACTCGGGGTGCGGGCATGGTGGGCTCCAAATGGGTTGGGACGCCGGGACATCGGAATTGGGACGTAGCGGGCTCTTCGGTTCTGCGCTGCTCAACCCCTCATCCTGTCCTTCTCCCCAAGGGAGAAGGGACGATCCGAACCCCTCTCCTTTGGGGAGAGGGGGCGCGGCAGCGCAGGTGAGGGGTTGAGCAGGCTGCAAACCAATCAAATCCTTAGCCGCGAACGGTGGCGTAGGCCCAGTCGAGCCAGGGCAGCAGCGCCTGGACGTCCGAGGTTTCAACGGTTGAGCCGCACCAGATGCGCAGGCCTGGAGGCGCGTCGCGGTAGTGGTTGACGTCCATCGCCACCTTTTCGGCTTCGAGCAGCCCACTGATCTTCTTGGCGAGGGTAGCTTGCGCCTCTTCCGGCAGCGCGCGCACGCCAGGGTCGCGGAAGCGCAGGCACACGGAGGTGTTCGACGCAATGGCCGGCTTGGCGGCAAGATCCACCGCCCAGTCCGATTTCGCCATCCAGGCGCGCAGCGCGGCAGCATTGCGGTCGGCGCGGGCGATCATGCCCTCGAGCCCGCCCACCTTGGCAGCCCAATCGAGCGCATCGAGATAGTCCTCCACGCACAGCATCGAGGGCGTGTTGATCGTCTCGCCCTCGAAGATGCCCTCGATCAGCTTGCCGCCCTTGGCCATACGGAAAATCTTGGGGATGGGCCAAGTGGGGTTGTAAGTCGTCAGCCGTTCGGCGGCGCGCGGCGAGAGCACGATGACGCCGTGCTGGGCCTCGCCGCCGACAGCCTTCTGCCAGGAAAAGGTGGTGACATCGCATTTGACCCAGTCGATGGCCTGCGCGAACGCCGCAGACGTCGCATCGACGAAGGTGAGGCCTTGCCGATCAGCGGCGATCCAATTGCCGTCAGGCACGCGCACGCCAGACGTTGTGCCGTTCCAGGTGAAAATCACGTCGCGGCTGAAATCGACTTTGCTGAGGTCGGGCAGCTCACCATAGGGCGCCTCGATGTCGCGCACGTCCTTGAGTTTCAGCTCCTTGAGCACGTCGCTCGCCCAGCCCTTGCCGAAGCTCTCCCACGACAGCACGTCGATGCCGCGCGCGCCCAGCATCGACCACATGGCGGCCTCGAAGGCGCCGGTGTCGGAGGCGGGCATGATGCCGATACGGTAGTCGGCCGGGATACCCAGGATCGAGCGCGTCCTGTCGATCACCAGTTTCAGCCGCGCCTTGCCCTCCTTGGAGCGATGCGAGCGGCCGATCAGAGCTTTGTCGAGAGCTTGCGGGGTCCAGCCGGGGCGCTTGGCACAGGGGCCGGATGAGAAATTCGGGTTGGCGGGTTTCAGTGCCGGCTTGGTGGCAATCGCCATGATGGCCATCCTTTCAGATGGAAAGCCCCTCGTTGGGGAAGGGTGGCCCGCCGCCGGAGGTATTGCGCGTCGCACGCGAAGTCAAGAAAGCAATCCGTGGGGACATGATGTTCCTCTTCGACGGCCACCGGCCGCATCGCAATCGGTAGCGCCTACCCGGCGAAGATGAACAGCGTGTCCCCGTTGAGCCCGCCGCCAACGGGGACACGCTGTTCATCTTCGGCTCGTGGCGATGTGACCCCCTGAGGCCGTGGCGCTTTGCCGAAGATGAACATCATGTCCCCTTCGCCGCCAGCAGCTGCGACGCGGCCACCGACGCCAGCACCAGGGCCGCGCCGGTGAGCCTGCGGGCGTCAAGAGTTTCACCGAGGAACATGGCCGCCAGCGGCAGCGTGAACACGGTTTCGAGGTTCATCAACATGGCGGCCGAAGTGGCTCCCACCAGTTGGACCCCCCAGCTCATGCCGAAATAGGCCAGCGAGAAGCAGACCGAAACGGCCAGCAAATCGAGCCAGCCGGCGCCGTCGCCAAGCATCGGCGTGTGGAACGGCACGAGACCGGCGACGCTCAAGCCAAGCCCGGCGAGCGCGGCCAGGCAAATGCCGGCAAGCGAGGTATACAGTGTTGTCGCCCCCGGTTCCGCCCCGGCCAGGCCATAGCGCGACCATAGGAAGAAACCGGCGAATGCGAATGCAGCAGCGAATGCCGACAGTATGCCAGCCAGGTCGTAGCCTTGGGCAAAACTGGACCCGCCCGCCCCCAGTGCGACAGCAAGCCCGCAAAAAGCCATCAGCAGGCAGGCGAATTGGCCGGCGCTGACCGGCGTGCGCTCGATCAGGCTTTGCAGGATCGCCGTCAGGATCGGATAGAGATAGAGGATCAGCAGCGACAGGCTGACCGGGATCAGTCCATAGGCGGTGATGAGGCCCAGGGAGCCGAGACACGAAAAGCCGCCGGCGGCCATGGCATGAGGATAGAAGCGCGGCTCCAGCCGCATCCGTTTGCCAAGCAGCGGTAAGGCCGTCAGCAGCCCGGCGATCAGCACGACATAGCGCACGAGCAGCGTGGCGGTCGGGGTCGCGCCATGGCCGTAGGCCAACGGGATCGTCACATTGTTGGCGGCAAGCGCGACCGTGGCCAGCACCATGACCACGACCCCATTGGCCTTGCGGTTACCTGCCGCCGGCGCCGTGGAAATCGGGACAATCTCATCGCTCATGGCTGGCCCTCATATCCGCTTCTTTCCCGCCCGACGAAACTGCGGGCCAGCAACCGTTGCGTGACCCCCGCTCCCAGCAGCAGCGGCGCCACCATCAACATAACAATGGTCGAGAAGGTGCCCCATTGCGGCTCGGTGCTGGCCATCTGCTCGCGCACCGCCATTTGCCCCACCAGATAGGGCGGCAGCGTCAGCGCGTGGTCGGAGGTCAGCACCACCGCATAGGAAAACTCGTTCCAGCACAGGATGAAGATCAGGAGGCCGGTCGCCGCGATCTCGGTCGCTGCCAGCGGCACCGCCATCGTGAGCAACATGCGGGGATGGCTTGCCCCATCGAGCATGGCGGCATCAAAGATTTCGCCCGGGAGACCGCGAAACCCGCCGGCGATCAACCAGACCGCGATCGGCAGGTGAACGGCGGTATAGACAATGATGAGGCCAAGTTTGCTGTCAATCAGGCCGACATATTGCAGCGACAGGTAAATCGGGATCGCGGCCGCGCAGGGTGGCAGGATACGGGTCGCCATCAGCGCGAGCAGCGTTGTTTCCGGCGCCAGGGGGCTCCGAGTTCGCAGCCGCGTCAACGCATAGGCGGCCAACGCACCCAAGGTGAGGCACGCTGCTGTCGAGACGCTCGCTACGATCACCGAGGCGGCGGCACGGGCCAGCGTATCATCGTGCGAGTCAAAAACGATGAACCGCCAGGACTCGAGCGTGGGCGTAAAATCGATCCAGGGCAGAAAAGTCGATCCGTCCGGCTCGAACTCCGAGGTCTTGATCGAGGTGATCGCGACCCAATACAGCGGAAACAGACAGACGGCTGCCCAGGCGACCAGGATGGTGTAGGCGGCAAGGCCACGCAGCGCCCCGGTGGCTGGCGCGGCCAAGCCAAATGTAGAGCGCTGGTCCAACCCCCTTGCCTCCCCCGGCGCGCCGGTCTAATCGGAAGCAACGAGCCGCCGAGCTGCACGCATCGCGGCGCCGATACCTCATCCGATCACTTGACCTTAAACGGGTTCGGGGCGGGCAACGCAAGGCCTGGAATGCAACGCGCATGAGCCTCATCGTCATGAAATTCGGCGGCACCTCGGTCGCCAATGTGGATCGCATCCGCAACGTGGCGCTGCACGTCAAGCGCGAGGCGGACGCCGGCCACCAGGTCGCGGTCGTCGTATCGGCCATGTCCGGGGTGACCAATCAGCTGGTTGCCTGGGTCAAGGAGGCCAACGAGCTGTATGATCCGCGTGAGTATGATGCGGTGGTCGCCTCGGGTGAGCAGGTCACCTCGGGGCTGCTTGCCATAGCGTTGCAACGGCTCGGGCTCAAGGCACGGTCCTGGCAGGGCTGGCAAATCCCGATCAAGACCAACACCGCGCACGGCTCGGCGCGGATGATCGACATTCCGGGCGAGGCGCTGCTGGCCAGCATCGGCAAGGGCGAGGTGGCGGTGATCGCCGGGTTCCAGGGCGTGGAGCCCGACGAGGAACGCATCGCCACCCTCGGCCGCGGCGGCTCGGATACCAGCGCGGTCGCCATCGCGGCGGCCCTGAAGGCCGATTTATGCGACATCTACACCGACGTCGATGGCGTCTATAGCACCGACCCGCGCATGGTGCCCAAGGCCAAGCGGATGGAAAAAATCTCCTACGAGGAGATGCTGGAGATGGCATCGCTGGGCGCCAAGGTGCTGCAAATCCGCTCGGTCGAGCTGGCGATGGTGCAGGGCGTTCGGCTGCGCGTGCGCTCCAGTTTCGAGGCGCCCGAAAAGCTCAGCGCCTTCAAGCTCGGCGATAATTCCCATGTTGGAACATTTGTCTGCGACGAGGATGAGATCGTGGAAAAGCAGGTTGTCAGCGGCATCGCCTATGCCAAGGACGAAGCCAAGGTCACGCTGTTCGGTATCGAGGACAAGCCTGGGGTCGCGGCCGCGATCTTCGGGCCGCTGGCCGAGACCAACATCAATGTCGACATGATCGTCCAGAACGTGTCGGAGGACGGCAAATCGACGGCGATGACCTTCACGGTACCGGCGGCCGACCTTGCCCGCTCGCTCGACGTCATCAAAAGCCGCAAGGACAAGATCGGCTACCGCGAACTCAAATCGGCGACCGATGTGGTGAAGGTCTCGGTCATCGGCATCGGAATGCGCAGCCATGCCGGCGTTGCCTCCAGCATGTTCAAGGCGCTGTCGGGCAAGGGCATCAACATCGAGGCGATCTCGACCTCGGAGATCAAGATCAGCGTGCTGCTGAACGCGGACTACACCGAGCTTGCGGTGAGGACGCTGCATACGCTCTATGGATTGGATGCTTAGAAAGGGAGGGACTAGGGACTAGGGACTAGGGACTAAGGCCAATGCGCTTACTCCCTAGTCCCTAGTCCCTAGTCCCTCATTCCCTGATGCCATTGCCCGACGCCGGACCGATGATCCTGATCCGCCGTCTCCGCCAGATCATGGCGGAGCGCGGCACGGGACAGGAGCGTCTGGACAAGATCGTCAAGCAGATCGCCAACCTGATGGTTGCCGAGGTGTGCTCGATCTATGTCCGCCGCCAGGACGGCTCGCTCGAACTGTTCGCCAATGAAGGGCTCAACCCCGACGCCGTCCATCGCACGCACATGAAGCACGGCGAGGGTCTCGTCGGCCTCATCGCCGAGTCGGGCGAGGCGGTCAATCTGGCCGAAGCGCAAAGCCACCCGTCCTTCTCCTACCGGCCGGAGACGGGCGAGGAAATCTACCACTCGTTTCTCGGCGTGCCAGTGATCCGGGCGGGCAACGTGCTGGGCGTTCTGGTCGTGCAGAACCGCACGCCGCGCCACTACACCGAGGACGAGGAGGAAGGCCTCCAGACCACGGCGATGGTGCTGGCCGAGCATCTGGCCTCGGGCGATGTGGCCGGCGCCAGCGTCGGGCCCGGCGGAGTGGGTTCGCGCGGAAAGGTGTCGCTGATCAAGGGCCATGCGCTGTCCGAAGGCATTGCCATGGGCCATGTGGTGCTGCATCAGCCGCGCGTGATCGTGCGCACCCTGCTGGCCGAGGATTCATCGCGCGAGTCGCATCGGCTGGCGACGGCGCTGGAGAAGTTGCGCGCGACCATCGATGCCATGCTCGACCGGCGCGAGGTCGCAGAGCCCGGCGAACACCGCGACGTGCTGGAAACCTACCGCATGTTCGCCCACGATAGTGGCTGGGTTGGCCGCATCGAGGAGGCGATCGAAACGGGCTTGACCGCCGAGGCGGCCGTCGAGCGCGTTCGCAACGACATGCGCGCCCGGATGCTCAAGCGCCAGGACAGCTACTGGCGCGAGCGGTTCCGCGACCTCGACGATCTGTCCGACCGTTTGCTGCGCACCCTCGCGGGCAAGACCGGCACCGCCGCGACCGAGACCCTGCCCGAGGACGCGATCGTCGTCGCGCGCAACATGGGGCCGGCCGAAC
>Ga0075021_10000089_pt1 | contig 47337 bp, 40 predicted proteins | sample ColStrG_CSR_2012_FD_72749 | JGI IMG/M metagenome (GOLD analysis project Ga0075021, IMG submission 72749) | Freshwater sediment microbial communities in response to fracking from Pennsylvania, USA - Cold Stream Run_MetaG_CSR_2012 | ecosystem: Environmental > Aquatic > Freshwater > Creek >...
CTGGGATTTTTCCTACAGTGAAAGTGCGGCCGCCGGCAGAAAACCCCCGCCCAAGCGGAGCTTGAGCGGGGCACCCTCAAGAGTAAATAACGATCAACTGTTTAGCCTGGGCCACCCGCCCATAACAATATGCTAAAAAAGGCTCCTGCAAAGAACAAACGATAAACAAGGGTTCGCCGGATATACAAGATTCGCCTCCTAGCTAAATCTAGTGCGGCCTCAACAAACTGATTTCACTACCTGTCAGGCTTCATTTCTGGGGATAAACCTCTATTCCAAAGCCCCCCAACTGAAAGACAAAATCCAACAGCCCATCGGAATTGAAATCGCCGGTAACGATTCCCAGTTCGCCGCTATAGCGGGGGGGGGTCGCGATTTGCGTTTTCGGCTGGAACGTCCCATCCCCATTACCGAGCAAGATGAAGAATCGGGTGTCCAGCCCAGTATGCGAAACGATCAAGTCAGTTTTGCCATCGGAATTGAAGTCTCCGGCTGCATAAGCGAAACTCCCGCTACCTGATCCCTGAAAATAAACCCCGTAGAATACTGGCTTCTGAAAAGTACCATCGCCGTTTCCCAGCAGGATTCCAATGCTGGTCTCGGTGCAGAAAGCAATGTCCAGCTTGCCATCCCCATTGAAGTCGCTCACCAACATGGGAGGCACGCCACAACTATGCGGGGTTCGCGTGATCGTCTTGGGTTTCTGCAGCGTGCCGTCCCCCTTGCCTAAGAAAATGAAGATCGGAAAATCAACGCCGTTGTCTCCGAAGACTGCTACGTCCAAAATTCCGTCACCATTGAAATCCCCCACTGCGCTGTGAAATCCACCGTCCGTCTTGTAGTTCTTAAATGGGCGAAACGTTCCATCTCCGTTGCCAAGATCAACAGTAATGTCTTGTGGATTTCCGCCCACCAAATCAAGTTTGCCGTCGCGGTTGAAGTCACCAGCGACAACATCAAATAGTGGGCTATTTGCCTGGCGCCAGCCCGGCTCGAAACTCCCGTCACCATTGCCAAGATTCACTCCAAATCCCGACGGATTAAACCTCCCGAAGTTTGCCACAAAAGCTAAGTCCAGGTTCCCGTCCCCGTTAAAATCACCATACGCTGTGGTGTTAACGTCGAAGGAGGGCAAGTAAGTAAAACTTGCCGTTGAAGCAAAGCGAAACTCTGCGTCTCCCTTACCGAGCCGAATATCTATCTTCCTCAGCTCGTCGCCCAACGCGAAGTCGAGCACGCCGTCATTGTTAAAGTCTGCTGCTAGCAATGAAGCCACAGGGCTGCCCCCGCCAATATACGGAATACCATTGCCAGGCACAATCGTGGCGGTTGGATCATGCACTTCCACCAAGCTCCAACTCGAACTGGAATTACCTCCGCCCGGCGGCGGGTTGGTCACGCTTATGTAGCCCGCCGTGTTGCTGACGATGTCGCTGGCCAGAATGGTCGCATCAACCTCGTGGCCTGAGACATACGTTGTTGCACGGGCCTGCCGGTTCCAGTTCACCACCGAGCTGGGCACAAAGTTCGCGCCATAGACCTTTAGCGTGAAATCAGCGCCACCCGGCTTCACTGCTTGCGGACTCGGCGGCCCAACCACCTGCGGCACCGGATTCTGGGCGAACGCCACGCTGGCAGAGATCCCCAACGTGAGCACGAATGTGGACATCAAGTGATAAGGCCGACGATTCACAACTGCCTCCAATTTCCCCTCAGGGGCTGAAGCCCGAGTCTTTCGCGGCGTTCTTAACGGCACGGCTGAAAGCCGTGCCCTGATACGAACCAGAACCCTTGACTTAGCCGGCCAGAAGGGGCGTCCGACAAGGATTCCCAAGCATTGACTATGTGTCAGTTTGCATCATGTGTCAATGGGAAGGGCGGCTAGGTGGGAAAGGCACTAGCGGAGCCGGCTGACGACCTGCCACACTCCGGCCGCGAACCATATTCCGCCGCCTGCGATCAACGCTGACGACTTCCAGCGCAGTCCCGCAACGTAGTCGCGATAGCTCCTGCTCGATAGGACAAAGGGTGCCGCGCCCTTCATCAGCACGACGGGTGGACAGACATCGAAATTCTCAGCGCCCGCCAACACTGTGCCCGAGGGGATCGTGGAATCGAGCATCGTGGAATCGAGCATGGGGAACACCTCGCGGCGCTGCCGATCAGCCTCGTCGGCACTGACGTATGGGCCGGCGCGGTCAGGCGTGGTCCGATCATCTTTCAGACATGGATTCTCCCGCAGCGTACCGAAGGCAAACAACCTGGTTCCGGGGGGAATGCAGAATTCGCGGACCCGCTCGACATCCTCGGCGGAGTAGCCGTGACGCTCGATCAAATGTCCGAAGGAATCGCCGGGGCCACCCGTGGTGGAATCGAAATTCAGCCGGGCGCGGCGGGGATCAATTAACACTCGTCCCGTGCCATCGTCAAGAAACAGCGGCGTAAAACGTTCTTCGACGAAGCGCTTGCGCAGATTGTCGCGGCGCACCCACACGATGAGCCGGTAATAGAAACAGTCTTTCTTGCTAAGCGGAGCGGCCAGCACATAGGGGCCACACGCCGTGCCCGCGAGCTCAACGTTGCCGATGGCGGCTGACCGCACGGTCGAGCGCGGCGTGTCGGCGACCAGGCGTTGCAGGCGGAGAATCTGCAGCCCACGGAAAAAAAGAACAGGGCCCGCGATCACGCCCAGCGCAGCCCAGAACCACGGATGGCTCAACAACCGGAACAGCGGATTGTTGAACGCGCTGGGGAAGGCTCCGGGATGGGGGCCGAGGGGCCGGATGAGCACAGTGCAGGCGGCCGCGAGCAAGCTCAACATGGCCTCCCAGCATACAAAAGCTGGCTCTGGTTTGCGAGTGTTGCGGAATTTCTGGTGGTGGCTCATTTTGCCTCGAATGTCTGTTGTGCGCGGAGATCCAAGAACAACTTCGCTGAACGCTGCTCCATTTGCGGGTCAGGTATAGGCGACGGTAGACTTGGACTGCTTTGCGTTGATGCGAAACGGCGGGGAGGGCTGGTCGAGCTGGCGCTCGACCGGACAGCCGAGGGCGGCTGTCCCCACATGAGCAACATGTTGGCTGTCCTCACTTGAGCAACATGTTGGCTGTCCCCACATGAGCACCATGTTGGGCTGGTCCACATGAGCAAAATTGCAAGCACCATCGCAAGCACCTTGAGGTGAATTCATGCTGGTCGTGATGCAGGCGCAGGCCACCGAAGAGCAGGTCCGGGGCGTATGCGAGAGGATCGAAAAACTTGGCTACCGCGCGCACCCCATGCCGGGCGCGACGCGAACCGCCATTGGCATCACCGGCAACAAGGGTGAGGTCGAACCGGGCGCGCTCGATGAAATGCCGGGCGTGCAGGAAGTCATCCGCGTCTCCAAGCCCTATAAGCTGGTCAGCCGCGACGTCAAGCCTGACAATACCGTGATTCGTTTTCCGGGCACGGACGCCACCATCGGCGGGCCAGGTCTCGCGATTGTGGCCGGGCCTTGCGGTATTGAGAGCCGCGAGCAGGCTTTTGCCGTGGCCGAGCGTGTGCAGTGTGCCGGAGCGCAGTTTTTCCGTGGAGGCGCATACAAGCCGCGCACTTCGCCTTACGCGTTTCAGGGACTGGGCGAAGAAGGCCTGCGCATCATGGCCGAGATTCGCGCGAAGTATGGCATGAGGATTATCACGGAAGCTGTTGATCATGAATCACTTGATCTGGTCGAACAGTATGCGGACATGATCCAGATCGGCGCCCGCAACATGCAGAATTTTTCTTTGCTCAAACGCGCCGGAAGGGCGAAGAAGCCGGTTCTGTTAAAGCGGGGCATGTCGGCCACGCTGGAAGAATTCCTGATGGCGGCGGAATACATTTTGAGCGAGGGCAATTACAACGTCGCATTGTGCGAGCGCGGCGTGCGTACGTTTGCCGACCACACGCGCAACACGCTCGACCTGAGCATCATTCCGGCGGTGCAGCGGTTGAGTCATCTGCCAATTCTGGTGGACCCCAGCCACGGAACCGGAAAACGCAATAAGGTGACGCCGATGTCGCGCGCGGCCGTGGCCGCCGGCGCCGACGGACTGATGGTCGAGGTGCATAACCAGCCCGATCAGGCGCTATCGGATGGACCACAGTCGCTGTATCCCGAGCAGTTCGATGAGTTGATGACGCAGGTGCGGCAGATTGCTGCGGTGGTGGGAAGGACCGTGCCGGGGGTTGGGGTGAGGGAGACGGTAGGGGTCAGTAAGTAACCGGTTCTGAAAGAGCGGTATATGCGTGTTATTGCCCGTGCTTTCGCTGCGTCTGCGGTTTTGACCTTGGCTACTGTCGGGGTGTCCCAGACCGCGCAAGAGAACCCTGGTGATCTGAACGTACATCGAGATTCTGCAGGCCAGATCGTTCTCGAGGGTCCCGCTGCGGACGCGCTCACGACGCGAAGGGTGCAATACGGCGCCATCGACATTCTTAGCAATACGCAGGGCGTGGATTTCGGCCCGTACATGCGGACCATCATGCCCCGCGTGCGCGAGAGTTGGTACTCCCTGATTCCGGCGTCCGTGGTTGACAAGAAGGGCGCGGTAGTGATCGAGTTCGTCATCACGAAAGAGGGCAATGTTGCTGGCATGAAACTGGTCGGGTCAGCCGGCGACACTGCTCTGGACCGCGCCGCGTGGGCTGGCATTGCAGCCTCGAATCCATTCCCTGCTTTGCCAGCTGAATTCAAGGGCAAATACCTTATGCTCCGTTTTCGTTTTCTCTACAACCCAAGCATGGCAGATATCGGACCTCAGGAGGCGACATCGCCGAGAGCATTGCCGAATAGTCCGGACCCGCCTCCGCTCGCTTCAACCTCCCTCACTCCCATGAATGCCCCTGGCCCCGCTCACCTGTTCATGCCGGCAATCTTAATGACTCTTACATCCGAGTCGATTGCGCCCAAATATCCGAAGCGCGCGCGCGCGGCAAAGGTCGCGGGAACCGTTCTGGCAAAGGTTATGATCGGCGCGAACGGCAGGGTCAAGGACGTTACCAAGGTATCCGGCGATCCGCTCCTGGCCGAGGCTTCCACTCACGCGATCCGCAAGTGGCGTTTCTATCCCGCCCAGCGGGACGGCAAGCCGACGGAAGATCAGGCGCACATCAAAGTCGATTTTCGTCTGGACGACACGCTGGTACGAACGCAGGTGGTGCCGCCCGAGCCTGCAGAAGCGGCAGCGAATCACCCTAAGTAGCCTGGAACGCTTACCAGCTAGGAGCGCGGTATGAGCAACATTCGAAGATCTCTGGGTTGGAATTTCGTATATGCGAGTGCATGGTCGCTTCTTCTCGTCGGTAGCGCCGCGATCGCGGAGGGCACGCCGCAGAGTGTGCCCAACAGCGACAACAGTGGCCCCGGTCAGCTGAGGCCGATGCTTCTGCGGACACAGGTTGGCAGGCTGGAAGTATTGGGCGATACCATGGGCGTGGAATTCGGCCCTTATCTGCGCATGAGCCTTCGGTCGCGCATTCGAGAAGGCTGGCAAGCGGCAGTCGGCCAGCAAAAACTCCCCTTGCCAGCCGAGCGGAAGTTGGTGGTGGCCGAATTCACGATTCTGAAGGACGGCACGATTGGTGATGTGAAGCTGGCTGAGAGTTCCGGAGATGCGGGGCTCGATCACACCGGGTTGGACGGAATTACGAAGTCGGCTCCGTTCCCTGCTTTGCCGGACGAGTTCAAGGGTCAGTCCATCAGAGTCCGGTGTTCGCTGTTCTATAACCCGAATGCGCCATTGCAGAGATTGGGCGGGCCGGGCTATTTGAACGCACCGGATTTGAACGCACCGGAGCAGGCCGCTGCGGAGCCGGAGATCGGGCCCAACGGAGAGCCGATCTACACTCCGCGGAGGAACGGCGTTACCTTGCCACAGGTCACCTACCAAACCGACCCGGAATACAGCGAAAAAGCGCGGCGAGAGAGAGTGACGGGAACCGTTGTGCTCACCGTGGTGGTAAGCGCCGAGGGCGTGCCGACCGACATAAAAGTCACCCGGCCGGCTGGAAGTGGACTGGATGAGAAGGCCATCGAAGCGGTGAGACAGTGGAGGTTCAAGCCCGGAATGAAGGATGGAAATCCGGTTGCGGTCAGAATCACTGTCGAGACTAGTTTTAACTTGATGAAGTAGCGGGGCAGCCGCGACCTGAAAGCGGGGCGCAAAATTTTGATACCTCCGAAAGATCGATGGAAATAAACCGGGGGGTTCGCCTCCCGCCGCCCACTTCTCGCGCCAAGAACGCGCGAGAAATGGGGCACCCGCTTTCATTTGTAAATCCGGACGGCTGAAACTCTTTGAAAATCCCGACGGTGCCAATGGCCGGCTAGGGACTCTTCATTTCGCTCAGAATGACAGACGCCAGGAATTGCTGCGCTAATTCCGAGACTCTCTAGCAATTGGGGGCGTGGCCGCCGCTCTGTTAATCTGGCTGCTTCCGTAGACAATATCCATCTTGCGAAAACTTCTCCTCATCGCGGTCCTGATTCCCATCGTTGGCGGGCTTGCCTGGTGGTATTTCCGCGAGCAGGCGCTGCCCAGTTACGGGCCTGCGTACCGCGAGTATGCGTACGTCACCAACGGCAAGAGCAACACGGTCAGCGTAATTGACCTGCGCGCGTTCCGGCTGGCGGGAACGATCCGCGTGGGGGCGGAGCCGACCGGCGCCGCGGTCAACCGCAAGAAGAATGAAATTTATGTGGTCAATACCGGGTCGAACAATGTCAGCGTGATTGATGCGGAAAAGAACGCCGTGGTGGCCACCATCGGCGTGCATGGCAAGCCTTATTTCATTGACGTTTCCGCCGACGGCAAGCGCGGTTACGTGGCCAACTCGGGATCGAACAACGTCAGTGTGATTGATCTGGAGAAGCGGATACTGCTTGGCAGCGTGCGGGTGGGGGCATCGCCGGGTCTGGCGCGGGTTTCGCCGGACGGGGCGACGGTCGTGGTTTCAAACCGCGGCGACAATACGATTTCGCTGATTGATGCCCGGCAGTTGCGCGTGCGGGCCACATTGTCCGCGTGCCAGCAGCCGGAGGACATCGTCATTCTTGATGACTCGGGCAAAGCGTTCGTGGCATGTTCGGGATCGGCGCAGGTTGCGTCCATTGATCTCAAGAACGGGCGCGTGCTGGCGCTGCTCGATGTGGGGCGGACGCCGGTAAGCCTGGCGCTGAAGCCGGACGGCGGCGAGCTGATGGTCGCCAACTTCGATTCGAACAGCATCTCGTCCATTGAGACTTACAGCAACGAGGTTGGCTCGACCAGCATGATCGGCCAGCATCCGTCGCGGGGACTGGTGACTGCCGACAATTCGCGGCTCTATGTTTCAAACTTCGGCTCCGACAGCGTAGCGGTCTACGACATTGATATGGGCAGGATGATTGCGACCATTCCGGTGGGCAGCCATCCCGACGCCATGGCGCTCACCCCGAGTCAGAACTATCTGCTGGTGGTGGACACGCAGGCGGGCGATGTGACGGTGATCCAGAAGCGCACGCCGAATAAAAAGTTCGAGCCGGGGGAGTATGCGCTGATGACGCTGATTCCGGTTGGAGTGCAGCCGAATGCGATCGTGGTGAAGTCGTTTGTGATGAGCGGGGCGAAGTGAGGATTGGAACGTTTCTCGCTCCAATCGTCTGTTTGTCATTCCGAGCGCCGCGAGGAACCTGCTTTTGCTGGCGGCGAGAGAAAGCAGGTTCCTCGTCGCTTCGCTCCTCGGAATGACAAGAGTTATGGCGCTTGTCGGAATGAACGGAATTGAACAGCTAAACCACGGCTGACTTCGCGCAGAACTTGTCAAACGCGGCTTTCAAATCGGCGGCGATGGAAGCGGCTTCGCTGCCTTCGATGTCCCGGCGCTGCATCATGTAGACCAGCTGGCCGTCGCGCAGAATTGCGATGGAAGGCGAGGACGGCGCATATCCGGTGAAGTAGCCACGGGCGCGTTCGGTGGCCTCCATGTCCTGGCCGGCAAACACGGAGAACGACTTGTCAGGATGCGCGGCGTTTTGCAACGCCATGCGCACGGCGGGCCGCATGCGTCCGGCGGCGCATCCGCAGACTGAGTTCACCACCACCATCGTCGTGCCCGGCTGCTTGACCGCGGCATCTACGGCCTCGGGAGTGCGCAGTTCTTCCACACCCAGACGGGTCAGTTCTTCGCGCATCGGCAGCACCATGATTTCGGGAAACATAGTCTCTCCTTGGAAGTTGGGTAAGCTTATTGTACCTTGACATCCGGCTTTGGACTCAGACGCTGCGGAGAGTCGGTGTCTGACGGCCCCGGCCCCTCAGCGGCTAAAGCCGCGCTGATTTTGCGGCATTTAGCGGCGCGGCTTGAAGCCGCGCCCTTTCAAAACAGCGTCGCGAATGGGCATTCAGCGGCAGCGGCTTGAAGCCGCGCCCTTTCAAAACAGCGTCGCGAATGGGCATTCAGCGGCAGCGGCTTGAAGCCGCGTCCTTTCAAAACAGCGTCGCGAATGGGCATTCAGCGGCAGCGGCTTGAAGCCGCGCCCTTTCAAAACAGCGTCGCGAATGGGCATTCAGCGGCGCGTGTACGGCGCCGCTGAAGCGGTGCACTGATACGAATCCTGTTACGAACCCAGTTACGAACCTTTTTACGAACCAGGAGTTTTTTCAGCAAACTGTAGAGCGTGGAACCTGTCATCAAAACGATGTACACCCTCCGTTCGTTCCCAGGCGCATGCGGCTGTGTATAGTGAAAAATATCACGTTGGAAATTCTTGAGAACATTGCGCTGGCGCCGCTGACCACGCTCAAGCTGGGCGGTCCCGCCCGCTATTTCGCGGAAGCGCGCAATCTGGACGAGGTGCAGCAGGCGGTCGCGTTCGCACACGAGCGTAGCCTGCCGTTGTTCGTGCTCGGCGGTGGCAGCAATCTGGTGGTCTCGGATGCGGGATGGCCGGGGCTGGTGTTGAAGATCGCGATTACCGGAATCGAACTGCGCGCCGACAGTGCCGACGGCAAGGTGCGGCTGGCGGTGGGAGCCGGAGAGAGTTGGGACAAGTTCGTTTCGCACGCGGTGATGGCCGATTGCGCCGGGGTCGAGTGTTTGAGCGGCATCCCGGGCAGCGTGGGCGGAACACCGGTGCAGAATGTCGGCGCGTACGGGCAAGAGGTCGCGGAGACTATCGCGTCGGTGCTCGCGCTTGATCTCAGGGACGGGCGAGTGCGCGAAATGTCCAATGCCGCGTGCGGGTTTCAGTACCGCACCAGCATCTTTAATACGACCGAGCGCGGGCGTTACATCATCCTGCAAGTGACGTTTGCGCTGATACCCGGCGGAAAAGCTCACGTTGTTTACGACGACCTGAAGAAGCACTTTGCGGGATGGCAGACCGATCCTTCGTTGATGGAAACTCGCGAGGCGGTACGGCACATTCGCGGGCTGAAGGGCATGTTGATCGTCCCCGGCGATCCGGAGTGTCAAAGCGCAGGATCGTTCTTCAAGAATCCGATCGTGTCAGAAATGCAGCTCGACGATTTGAAACAGCGGGCTGCGCAGAAACGACTTGCGCTGCCCAGCTATCCCGGATTGCAGTCGAGTCATAAAGTTTCAGCGGCGTGGCTGGTGGAACACTCTGGGTTTGCCAAAGGCCATGGCTTCGGCAACGTTGGCATCTCGCGCAAGCACGCGCTGGCCCTGGTGAACCGCGGTGGGGCGACTGCCGCGCAACTCCTGGCACTAAAAGATGAGATCCAGAATCGCGTGGAGGCGCTGTGGGGCGTGCGACTGGAAACCGAGCCGGTAATGGTTTAGAGGCAGTTGCCGGTGGCCAGTTGCCAGCACGACCGAAGTTGAGATAAATCTTCTGTGGCGCCGCCCCGGGTCGTGTCCTTGGTCTCCTCTGTGAGCCCCGTTGATGGGGAGGACGACGGTCCGGCACCGGCGGCACCCGGATTCACTCATCGGCAATTCTTGCCGCATGCTTGAATACTTCCAGAAACATCTGTCGCGTCAACCGGCCGGTCTGCGTGTTCTGGTTCGATGGATGATAAGACGCAAGCAGCGTTTTTCCATCGGGCATCGCGTAGCTGGCGGCATGCTTGAACACATAGTCCTTTTTGCTGGTGAGCAAGCCTAGCCGCTTCAAGTAATTGAGGTAGGCATCAAACCCAATCTTCCCCAGCGCGACCACTATCTTCACATTTTTCAGGGCCGCGATTTCGCGGTCCAGAAACGGCGCGCACTGCGCCAGTTCAGCGGGCGTGGGTTTGTTGTCCGGCGGAGCGCAACGCACGGCGGCGGTGATGTAGAGATCGCGCAGGGTCATGCCGTCGTTACGATCGGTCGCCGTCGGCTGGCTGGCGAAGCCGGTTTCATGCAACAGGGGATACATGAAATTTCCGGAAGCATCGCCGGTAAACGGGCGGCCGGTGCGGTTGGAGCCGTGCGCTCCGGGGGCCAGTCCCAGCACGAGCACGCGAGCGTCGGGATCGCCGAAGCCCGGCACTGGCTTGCCCCAATAGTCCCAGTCGCGATAGGCGCGGCGCTTTTCGCGGGCGACGTTCTCGCGGTAGGCCACCAGCCGCGGACAGAGCGTGCAGGCGGTGACTTCGCGGTTGAGGATGGTGAGGCGGTCGTTGGTCGCTGGCCGTGGGTCGGTCGGCGCGTGTGCCGCCTTTGACTGATGTTTGAGCGCCATGAGGTCTCAGCGTGGCCTAGTGTTGCGGTTTTTGCAAGGGACTGTGCTGGGAAGTCGGTTCTGTGTTGGCCGATCAACGATTGGGCGCCTTCTCCCGAAAAGGCGAATACATCTGCACGAGCCAGTCTCATGCGGAGTGAAAATCCACCGCAAAGCGCGTAGGATTTGCCCTATGCCGACATCTCTCTCGCGCCGCTCGTTTCTGGCCCTGTCCGCCGCGCTTCCCTGGGCACTGTCGGCGCGCGGCGCCTCGCCCTCGATTCCGGTTGGCCTTGAACTCTATTCGGTGCGCGATGAACTGGCGCGCGATCCGGAGGGGACGCTGCGCGCCGTCGCCCGCATGGGCTATGAATGTGTGGAGTTCTATGCGCCCTATTTCGAGTGGAGCGAGCTCCGGACCAAGCAGATACGGAAATTGCTCGACGACGTTGGCGTCCGCTGCTCCTCGACTCACAACGATCAGTCGTATCTGCGTCCTGACAAGATTCATCGTGCCGCCGACATGAACGCAATTCTTGGAAGCAAGTATGTCGTGATGGCCAGCGCCAAGCCGGGCCCCGGTCTGGAGGGCTGGAAGGCCGTGGCCGATGAATTGAATGCCGCCGCCGAGCAACTGGAATCGTCCGGGCTAAAGGCCGGCTACCACAACCATCAGCCGGAGTTCACGCCCATGGATGGCCACCGTCCTATCGAAGTGATTGCCAGGAACACAAAGCCCTCCATCATGCTGCAGCTCGATGTTGGCACCTGCATTGAAGCCGGCAGCGATCCGGTGATTTGGATCCGCGCCAACCCCGGTCGTATTCGCTCCGTGCATTGCAAAGACTGGTCTCCCGATCACGCCAAGGGATACCAGGTGTTATTCGGGGAAGGCTCGGCGGACTGGAAAAATATTTTCGCTGCGGCTGAGAGCACCGGCGGCGTGGAATATTACCTGGTGGAACAGGAGGGCAGCCGCTATCCCGAACTCGAAACCGCGGAACGCTGTCTGCAAGGTTTTCGACAGATGCACCCCGCCTAGGGACCTTAGGTCAACTGTTTCGGCGTCCGTCAGTTACAGTAAAAGCGTCGGCCTGAACCGCGTCAATGAGTGAAATCGCCTGATTGCAACGCTTGAGAGTCTCCGTTACGAACCCGTGTGGCGCGGGCGTCGCGCACGGGCCCCGGCATAGAGGCAAAGGGCGAAAACAAGCGGAGATGCAATACAGAACAGTACGAAGATTTGTGGACTATCGTACTCCGCAAGATAGTCCGACAGATGCAGGGAATGGTTGGCCAATTTGTATGCGATGAAGCCCACGCCAACTGTGATCGGATTTGCCGCCCACACCGCATCTCTGTAGCCGAGCTTCTTGAATCGCCACGCTGCAACTGCCCCTACCAAAAAGAATGCGAGTCCCACAAACACCCCTTGCACGAGTAGGGCTTGCCCGTAGGCTGCACGCGAAGTGAAATCCTCGTGAAACCCGGCGGGCGGGCCCAGAATCGCACGGGCAAGCGGGCCGCCGACGCGCTCACCAAGGAATAGTGCTGATATTGTTGCACCGATGGCAATCAGCGCCGAGAGAGTCCTTTGCGTCGCGGTCATTCCAGAAGTATAGACACCGAGAGCGCCGTAGTTGGCGTAACATCGCCATTACACTCACTGACCGAGGCCAGGCCAGCGGATTCCATATTGCGTGCCGAAGCACTCTCGATACCTGTAGTCCCAGATCAGAACAAAATCCCCGTTTCTCACAGCCATTCACAGCCTCCGGCGTTTGACGGCCTGCCTTGACAATCCTTACACTTGAACCGTGAGCCCTACTGAAACTGTCAGCACGACGAAGCGCGAAATTGAGGTTGAGATCCCGGCGCAGGACGTTGCCCGCGAGACCGATTCGCTGGTGCAGAAATACCAGAAACTGGCGCGCATTCCCGGCTTTCGCAAAGGACATGCGCCGGCCTCGATCATCCGGCGGCAGTTTGCCGAGGACTTGAAGACCGAAGTCGCTGAGACCTTGGTCCCCCGCTACTTCCGCCGCGAGGCCGAAAAGCAGGGTCTGACGCCCATTTCGCAGCCGCGCGTCACCGACCTGCACATCCATGACGGCGAGCCATTGCGCTTCAAGGCCAGCTTCGAGGTCATGCCCGAGGTCCCGGTCGAAGGCTATAAAGAGCTGCGCGCCGACAAGCCCGAGATCACGGTCAGCGATGAGGAAATCCAGCAGGCGCTCGACAGCGTGCGCGAGCAGCACGCAACGTACGATCCGGTGGAAGGGCGCACGCTCGCCGACGGCGACTACGCGCAGGCTGGCGTTGAAGGCAAGCCCAAGGACAGTGAAAACGCCGCGGAGCAGCCCGTGCGCATGGACGAAGTGCTGATCGAGATCGGCGGCAAAAACACGGTGCAGGAATTTTCCGCAAATCTGCGGGGAGCGGGGGCAGGGGAAGAACGCGTGTTCGACGTGGTCTATCCCGAAGATGCTCCGGACAAGCGGCTTGCTGGAAAGACGATGGTCTATACGGTTAAGATTCAGGCCATTAAGCAAAAGCGGCTGCCCGAACTGGACGACGCATTCGCCAAGGAACTCGGCGAGTTCGAGAACCTGGAGCAGGTGCGGAAACAGATTCGCGAAAACATGGAAGGCGAGCGCCGGCACACCGCCGAGCGGGAAGCTAAAGACAAACTTGTCGCGGAGCTGGTTAAGCGTAATGATTTCGAAGTGCCGGAGTCGCTGATCGAGCGCCAGATTGATGTGCGTTTGGAAAGAGGGTTGCGTGCGCTGGCAGCGCAGGGGATGAAAGTCGAGGACCTGAAGAAAATGGATTTTGCGCGACTTCGCGGCGGACAGCGCGATCAGGCCCTGGCAGAAGTGAAAGCGTCGCTGTTGCTGGAACGGGTCGCCGAGCTGGAAAAGATTGAAGTCAGCGATGCCGAGGTGGATCAGGAAGTGCAGGGGTTGGCCAAGCAGGCGCGGCAGAGCGAAGAGGCAGTGCGTGCGCGCTTGAACGAAGAAGGCGGAGTGGAACGCATTCGGGCCCGCATCCGCAGTGAGAAGACTTTGGAGCTGCTGTACCGGCAGTCCGCGTAAACGAAAACGAATTCGCGCAGCGGGATGAAGCCGGCGTGCGGCAACAATTTAAGGAGCCTCTGAACGAATGCCGTCCCCGGAGCAGCAGGTTTCTCGACTTCGCAAGATTGCCGGTAAACGAGCAATCGTACTTCGCTCGAAATGACAGAGCGATAGAATTAATTAAAATTTTCCAAGGAGCGAACGATGCTGGTGCCGATGGTAATTGAGCAGACCGGGCGGGGCGAACGAGCCTATGACATTTATTCCCGGCTGCTGCGCGATAACATTATTTTCCTGGGCATGCCGGTGGACGACAACATCGCCAACCTCATCATTGCGCAGATGTTGTTCCTGGCACAGGAAGATCCGGAGAAAGACATCCAGCTTTACATTAATTCTCCGGGCGGCTCCATCACGGCGGGAATGGCGATCTACGACACCATGCAATATGTGAAGAATGACTGCATGACGTTGTGTGTTGGGCAGGCGGCCTCGATGGCGGCGTTACTATTGGCGGCGGGCGCTCCCAAAAAGAGATTCGCGCTGCCAAATTCGCGAATTCTGATCCATCAGCCGTCCATGGGTGGACTTTCCGGCCAAGCAACCGATATTGACATTCACGCGCGGGAAATTCTGCGCATGCGGGAGATTACCAACGGTCTACTCTCCAAGCACAGTGGGCAAAAACTGGAACGGGTGGAGAAGGACGTGGAACGCGACTTCATTATGAATGCCGGGCAGGCTAAGGAATATGGAATCATAGACGATATCATTCTAAAGACGAGAAAAGCGGTATGATCGGCCTTCGCCTTCCCCTGGGTGGAGTAGCAAAGTGGTAATAGTGGGAACCAAGCCAGCGGGGCTGGCAGCAAACTGCAAGGAGAAGACCGAGTGAAAACCAAGTCGGGCTCCGACGAGATCCTACGCTGTTCGTTCTGCCATAAATCGCAGGACGCCGTCGCCAAGCTGATTTCCTCCCCGAGCGACTATCCGCGGGCATACATCTGCGACGAGTGCGTCGCGGTCTGCAACTCGATCCTTGAGGACGACCGCGCCACCACGCCGCAGACCGCGGCCCCCACGCAACTGCCCAAACCGCAGGAAGTGAAAACTTTCCTGGACGAATACGTCATCGGCCAGGAACAGACCAAAAAGAAGCTGGCGGTTGCGGTCTACAACCACTACAAGCGAATCTTTATGAACCGGCAGAAGACCAGCGATACGGTCGAACTGGCCAAGTCCAACATTCTTCTGATCGGCCCCACCGGGACCGGCAAGACGCTGATGGCGCAAACTCTGGCCCGCATGCTGGATGTGCCGTTTGCCATTGTGGACGCGACCACGCTCACGGAAGCCGGATACGTCGGCGAGGACGTTGAAAACATCATCCTGAAGCTGTTGCAATCCGCAGACGGAGACGTGGCCCGCGCCCAGACCGGCATCATCTACATTGACGAAGTGGACAAGATCGGCCGCAAGGACGAGAACCCGTCCATCACGCGCGATGTTTCCGGCGAAGGCGTGCAGCAGGCGCTGCTTAAGATTCTTGAAGGGACCGTCGCCAACGTTCCTCCGCAAGGCGGGCGTAAGCATCCCCACCAGGAGTTCACTCCGGTGGACACCACCAACATCCTATTCATTTGCGGTGGAGCGTTCGTGGGTCTGGATAAAATCATCGGCCGCCGGGTGGGCAAAAAAGCCCTCGGTTTCCGCGCGGAAGAGAACGAAAAAGACGACGCTTCTATCGCGCGCAAGCGGCAGTATGAACTGTTGTCCGCAATCCAGCCCGAAGACCTCATCAAATTCGGTCTGATCCCCGAGTTCGTCGGACGTCTGCCGGTGGTGGGAACGCTGGAGGACCTGGACGAATTCGCGTTGATCGAGATCCTTACCCGTCCCAAGAACGCCATCGTCAAGCAGTATCAGCGGCTGTTTGAATTCGAAAACGTCCGGCTCAAATTCAGCGAGGACGCGCTTCGCGCGGTGTCCCGCCAGGCCATGCAACGCCGGGTGGGGGCGCGCGGTCTGCGCATGATTCTCGAAGAGCTGATGCTGGAATTGATGTTCCACCTGCCCAGCCAGAAAAAAGTCAAGGAATTCGAGGTCACGCGCGAGATGGTGGAAAAGCGCAACGTGACCCTGGCGATGATGGACAAAGCGGGATAGCGCTGGGCACAGCAGCGGCGTAAACTGAAGAACAATTTGCGACTCACTCCCAGGGGGCGTTTGTGACCACTGCCAAGGACAAGTTTGAATCCAAAAAGCTGCCTATGATGCCCATCCGGGACGTGGTCATTTTTCCGTTCATGATGACGCCGTTTGTCGTGGGCCGGGAATCCAGCGTGCGGGCGCTGGAAGAGGCGCTGGCCTCGGACAAGAGGATTTTTCTCGCCACCCAGCACGACGCTTCGGTGGATGAGCCCAAGGCCAACGAAATCTTTCAGGTAGGCACGATTGCCAACATCGTGCAGAGCCTGAAGCTGCCTGACGGCAATGTAAAAGTGCTGGTCGAGGGCATCGAGCGCGGACGACTGCTCCAGGTCACCGAAACCGAAGGTTACCTCGAGGCCACGGTACGCGTGGCCCACTACACCATCGAGGCGGGACCGGCGGTGCAGCAGTCCATGCAGCGGGTCACGGGCCTGTTTGAGCAGTACGTAAAGCTGTGCCAGTCGCTGAACTACGAGACCATGATTTCGGCCGTGAAGATGGAAGATCCGGCCAAGCTCACCGACATCATCGCCGCCAATCTTCAGCTCTCGATCGAAGAAAAGCAGGAGTTGCTGGAAATCTTTGACCCGGTGGAACGCCTCACGCGTATCGGCGACGTGCTCGACATTGAGATCGAAAAACTCAATGTGGACCGCTCCATCCAGTCGCGGGTCAAGCGGCAAATGGAGAAGGCGCAGAAAGAGTACTACCTTAACGAAAAGATCAAGGCCATCCAGAAAGAATTGGGCCGTGGAGAAAAGAGCGAGTTCGACGAACTCAAGAAAAAGATTGAAGCCGCCGGCATGCCCAAGGACGTGAAGGAAAAGGCGATGCAGGAGCTCAAAAAACTGGAAGCCATGCCGCCCATGTCGGCGGAATCCACAGTCTCCCGCAACTATCTGGACTGGCTGCTGGCCGTGCCCTGGAAGAAGAAATCCAAAGAAATTCGGAATATTACGCGCGCTGAGAAGACGCTGAACGAAGACCACTACGGGCTGGAAAAGATCAAGGAGCGCATCCTGGAATTTCTGGCCGTGCGCCAGTTGGTCAAAAATCCCAAGGGATCGATCCTATGTTTTGTCGGACCTCCGGGCGTAGGCAAGACCTCGCTGGGCATGTCCATCGCCAAGGCCACGGGCCGCAAGTTCGTTCGCATGTCGCTGGGCGGCGTGCGCGATGAAGCTGAGATTCGCGGCCATCGCCGCACCTACATCGGCGCTCTTCCCGGCCAGATCATCCAGATGATGAAGAAAGCCGGCACCAAGAACCCGGTCTTTATGCTCGACGAAGTGGACAAGATGTCCATGGATTTTCGCGGCGATCCGTCCGCAGCGCTGCTGGAAGTGCTTGATCCCGAACAGAATTTCATGTTTGTGGACCACTACCTCGACGTCGAGTATGACCTGTCGCAGGTTTTCTTCGTGGCCACGGCCAACGTCATGCACACGATTCCGCCCGCCCTGCAAGACCGCATGGAAGTCCTGCGCTTGCATGGCTACACCGAAGTGGAGAAGCTCGAAATTGCGCGGCAGTTCCTGGTCCGCAAGCAGACCGAGCAGGCGGGCCTTTCCTCCAAGAACATTTCATTCTCCGAAGATGCGATCACCGCACTGATTCGCGCCTACACGCGCGAGGCGGGAGTGCGCAATCTGGAACGCGAGATCGGCAATGTATGCCGCAAAGTCGCACGCAAGGTCGTGAAAGAAGGCGCGGCGTATCAAGCCAGCATTACGGCCGAGAACATTCACGACTATCTGGGAGTGGCCAAGTTCCGCGACACGCTGATGCACGAGAAGAGCGAAGTGGGATTGGTGACCGGTTTGGCGTGGACCGAAGTTGGCGGCTCGATCCTGAGCACGGAAGTTTCCGCGGTGGATGGCAAAGGCAAGCTCACGCTGACGGGAAAGCTTGGCGACGTCATGCAGGAGTCGGCGCAGGCCGCGATGTCTTACATTCGTTCCCGCGCACATCGGCTGGGACTGAATCGCGACTTTTACCGCAACCTCGACCTGCACGTGCATGTGCCCGAAGGCGCGATCCCGAAAGACGGGCCGTCCGCCGGAATCACCATCGCTACGGCAATTGCCAGCGCACTCAGCAAGATTCCCGTCCGCCGCGACATTGCCATGACCGGGGAGATTACGCTGCGCGGCAAAGTGCTTCCCATTGGCGGCCTCAAAGAAAAGCTGCTTGCCGCGCACCGCGCCGGAGTCTTCGAAGTGATTCTGCCCAAGGACAACGAGAAGGACGTCGCCGAAGTACCGGAAAATCTGCGCACCGCCATGAAGCTGCATTTCGTTGAGACCATGGACCAGGTGTTGAAGATCGCGCTGGAAGGCCCGCTGCCGGAAATCGTCGAGACTCCCTCGCAGCCCATCGGAGCTCTCACGCCGGACACTCCGGAAGCCCCAACGACCCACCAGTAGCGGGGACCCACTTGAATCGTCTCACAGCCTTCGGACTGTTTGCGGTCACGGCGATGCTGGTCTGCTATGCGCTGGAAAACCGTAGCCGATGGTTTGTGCTGGGTTTTTCTGTGGCCTGCGTGCTTGGCTCCATTTACGGGTTCCTTCAGGGCGCGTGGCCCTTTGGCCTGGTGGAAGGGGTTTGGTCGTTGGTCGCGTTGCGGAGGTGGTGGCTCGCATCGCGCCCCAACCCCCAAACCGCCCGGCAACAGACTTGACACGTGTGTCGGGCCTTCGTAGAGTGAAGTCTCTCCCAGCCAGATCGTTGCATCGAAGCCATCGAACTATCCAGGAACCCTAGAAGATGTCAGCATCCAACCAAGGTCAAATCGCTTTTGAACATGGGGCGGAGTCGCCGGTCGAAGACGCTCAGCCACGCACCACGGGCATTCTTCCTTCGCAGGAAATCAGCAACCTGATTGCCCGCGGCTACGTCCGCGCCACGCCCGCCATTGATCCCGACCACATTCAGCCGGCAAGCCTCGACCTGCGCCTGGGAGACATTGCGCACCGGGTGCGCGCGAGCTTCCTGCCCGGGCCAAACAGCACGGTGGAAGCCAAGATCAAAGACCTGCGCATGACGCGCGTGGACCTGACCGGTTCCGCGGTGTTCGAGAAAGACTGCGTCTACATCGTGCCCCTGCTGGAGGAAATGAATCTGCCGGAAAATCTCTCGGGCAAGGCCAACCCCAAGAGCACGACCGGACGCCTGGATGTTTTCACGCGGCTCATCACCGACTATGGCACCGAGTTTGACCGCGTGCGGCCGGGATACAAAGGCAAGTTGTATGCGGAAGTGGTGTCCCGAACCTTCACCGTGGCGGTCCGCGCGGGGATGCGCCTCAGCCAGCTCCGCTTTGTGCAAGGCAGCCCGGTTGCCGGAGACCGCACCATCAAAGGCTTGGACCTGGAAGAGCCGCTGGTCTACATGGACGACGACAGCCCCATCAAAGCGCACACCCATCGCGGCCTGCGGATTACGGTCAATCTGGAAGGGGCGGAAGCGGGCGAAGTAATTGCCTACAAGGCCAAACGCTATGCTCCGGCCATCGAACTCGACCGGGTCGGGCATTATGCGACCGAGGAGTTCTGGGAAGTGCGTCATCAAACCGCCAGTAAGAGCCTGATTCTTGAGCCTGACGATTTTTATATTCTCGCCTCGCGGGAACGGGTGCGGGTTCCACCCGACTACGCGGCTGAGATGGTGCCCTTTGATCCTTCCGACGGCGAGTTTCGCATCCACTACGCGGGGTTCTTCGACCCGGGATTTGGATATGGTTCCAGCGACATCAAAGGGACGCGCGCAGTGCTCGAAGTCCGCGCCCACGAAGTTCCGTTCCTGATCGAACACGGACAGCTGGTGGGCCGGTTGAACTACATGCCGCTGTTGTCGCGTCCAGACAAAATTTACGGGACCAACATCGGATCATCGTACCAGCACCAGGCGCTCACCCTGAGCAAGCAGTTCCGGCGAGAACCCGTCCGCTAGTTGGTGCAGTATGTTCCTACCGCGCATGCAGACTCAAAAATCCACGGCCGCAACCGGTGATGCGCCCCAGGTCTTGCCGCGTTGGCTGGTGTGGTGTTATCTGGCGCTGCTGTTGATGACTACGGGCGTTTGGGTCAGGGCTTTCCTTCAGGAGCCTAACGTCATGGCCTTCGCCTGGGACCGTGACTTCTCAGGCGTCTACGTCGGTGCGCAGATGGTGGCAACCGGTCGCGGCCCTGATCTCTACGACCTCGAGCTGCAACGCTCGCGGATGGACGCCGCGATTTTGCCCTACCACCGGCGCACCATGCTGCCCTTCGTCTACCCGGCATACGTGGCGGTGCTGCTATCGCCGCTGGGAAAGATGCCTCTGTCGGAGGCCTTCCTGGTGTGGACCGGGATCAACTTGCTGGCCACCGCATGGACCGCGAAACAGATGCTCGCCCTCGGCGGCGGTCCTGCGAGACGCCGCGCTGCTGTTCTGATCGCGTTTCTGGTGTGGACGCCGCTGCAACTGACGCTGCTGCATGGCCAGTTCGGAATGATCTGTACGTTGGGGTTCACGCAGGGGATGGTTTCGGGGAAGGCTGGCAAAGCGTGGCAGGCAGGCTGCTGCCTCGCTCTGGGCCTGTTCAAGCCGCAACTGCTGGTATTTCCTCTCATCGCGCTCTGTCTGTGGCGATGTTGGCGGACCCTCGCGGGCTTCCTGACTTCGAGCGCAATCGTGCTCGGAATATCTTTTGCAAAGCTGGGTTTCTGGGTTCCCGCGTACTTGCGCCTCATCGCCAGATTCAGTTCCATGGGCCGGGAAGTCTCGCGTTATCCCGCGACCATGCACAACTGGCGGGGACTGGTTGCGGTACTGCTGGGAAGCGACACAAGTTTTGCGGCACGCACGCTGTTGATGGCGTTGAGCCTCGGGTCGCTGGTATTGCTGATTGCAATTTGCCGACGCGGTAAGGACGTCTTGCCCGGCGGTCGGTCTTTGCCCCACGATTGGCAGGCCCGGTTTGCGCTGGTGATCCTGCTGGGACTCTTGGTATCGCCGCACCTCTACCTGCATGACTGTATCCTCGCCGCACCCGCGCTCGTCGTACTGTTCCGCGTGGTCAGCGACTTGCCTATCCCCCAGACGAACGAAAGAACAAACAGAACTGACCGGCCGGCCAAGGCGATGGCTTGGCTGATCGGAGTGGCACCCTTCGTCTGTTTCGCAGCACAGTTTGGGATATGGCCCCAGGCATCGCGCATTCAACTGGTGCCCTGGACCATGGGATCGCTTGTCGTGGTCTCGGTTCTTGTCCTGCGCGGCCGCGCGGGCTTGCCAGTTTCCCCGCCTACAATGCACACTGGAGCATGAGAGTTCTATCGCGATTTATCGCGGCGGCGAGCGATGTTTCCCACTTCCCTGCCCCCACCCTGCCCGAGATCGCTTTCCTGGGCCGCTCCAACGTAGGCAAGTCGAGCCTGATCAACTCGCTGCTCGGGACCAAGGTGGCGCGCACCAGTTCCACACCGGGCCGCACCCGCAGCATTAATTTTTTTGAGGTCCGGCGCGCGGGCAAGCCGCAGCCCGAGCTGATTTTCGCCGACCTCCCCGGATACGGCTACGCCAAGATTTCGCGCGAGATCTATCAGGAATGGCCGAAGTTCATTGATCCCTATCTCACCCAGCGGTCCACGCTTGCCCTGTGCGTCGTGCTGGTGGATATTAACGTTCCTCCGCAGGCCAGCGACCAGCAGTTGATGGATTTTCTGGCGGTCGCGCAGCGTCCGTTTGTGCAGGTCGCCACCAAGAGCGACCGCCTCGGCGGCAATCAGCTTCGCAACGCGCTGCGCACTTTGGCCGAGCACCACCCCGCGGCGCTGATCCAACCCTACTCGGTCAAAAGCGGCGCGGGCCGCGCCGAGTTGTGGCAAGAGATTTTGCGGGCTGCGGCTGAGTTCCAATCCTGAACCGTCCTGTTCTGGGACCCGACGCACATATTCCCGTTGTCCGCTCGATGCTCTCGCCTGCGGTAAATCCCTGGCATCTCCGATGCATCCTTGAGCGGAGCTATGCGCGAAGAGACGAACAATACCGTAGCGTATCTGCTGGCGCTGAAGAGATACCAGGAGGGCGGCGGCGCGTCCGCATCGGGCGAGGAGGCCGGCGCGGCAGTGGCGCGGCAGCCGGAAAAACGCCGTAGCCCGCGTTATGCCTGTCAGGGCAGTGTGGAACTGCGGGAGCGGGAATCGGAAGTGCGCTCCTGGGCCAAGGTGACCGACCTCAACCTGCACGGCTGCTACGTGGAAATGACGGCCACTTATGCCGTCGGAACCAATCTCCACATGAAGCTTGACGTCAGTGGCTACCAGATTCGCGTCAGCGGGACGGTGCGGGTTGCCTATCCCCTGCTGGGCATGGGGGTTGCGTTCACGCCGGACTCTGACGACGACAACTCCCGCCTGCGTCAACTGCTTTACGTTCTGACGGAGCCATTTTCTGTGCAAGGCCCCGCCAGCCCTCCGTCGCGTCCAGCCAAGGCCCCGGCGACGGAAGGGCAACCGGCGCTGTTGCAGGAGTTGCAGGCGTTCTTTCGAACCCGGCCCATGATGACGCGCGAAGAATTTGAATTTCTCGTGAGCAAGACGCGCACCCTCTGAGTACATCCTTACCGCGAAGCACCGCAATGGCTTCGCTATAATGGCTTTTGTGCCTGCCTCTTTGATCACCGGGATCGGCGGTTTTATTGGGTCCTCGATCGCACGGGCACTGCTTGATCGAGGCGAAACCGTCCGTGGCGTAGATAATTTTTCCACGGGGAAGCGCGAGAACCTGACCGCGATTCTCGACCGCGTTGAGCTCATCGAAGCCGACATCCTCGATCTTGCCGCGATGAAAAGCGCATGTGCGGGAATGGACTACGTTTTTCATCAGGCCGCCATTCCTTCCGTGCCAAGATCGGTGCTGGATCCGCTAAGCAGCAATCAGGCCAACGCCGACGGCACCTTGCATGTCCTGATCGCCGCCCGGGACGCCAATGTCAAACGGGTCATGTACGCCGCTTCTTCGTCCGCCTACGGCGACACACCCACTTTGCCCAAGCATGAGGGCATGGTCCCCGACCCGATTTCTCCTTACGCCGTGGCCAAGCTGGCCAGCGAGCACTATATGATCTCGTTTTACCGCTGCTATGGTCTGGAAACCGTGAGTCTGCGCTACTTCAATGTGTTCGGGCCGCGGCAGGACCCAACCTCGCCCTACTCCGGCGTGCTGGCCAAGTTCATCACCCAGATGCTGCGCGGCGAGCAGCCCACAATCTTCGGCGATGGCCTGCAGAGCCGCGACTTCACCTACATAGACAACGCAGTGTCCGCGAACCTGCTGGCGCGGGAAGCACCGGCGGCGCAGGCTGCTGGGAAAGTCTTCAATATAGCGACGGGAAAGCGGGCCGACTTGAATGAAATCTTCGCAATGCTGAAAAATATTACCGCTTATCCTGGGACCGTTGCCTATGCCAGAGAACGCGGCGGCGACATCAAACACTCGCTGGCCGATATTTCCCGCGCCGAGAAAGCGCTCGCCTACCGCCCCTTCGTAGACCTCGAGGAAGGTCTGCGCCGCACGGTCGCGTGGTACCGCGAGCAAATGAAAATATGACAGTCTTGCGACGAAGTCCTAATCGTTCCTAGTGATTGATAAGACGATTTCGCGCTACCGCATCGTCGAAAAGCTCGCAGGGCAGCCCCGGCGGGCTGCCCTGTGAGCTTTTCTATTCCCCATCTACTTTGCCGCCATAGCTCCGGCCAGCGTGTACACACCGTTACACGCATAGTTCGATCCGCCGGTAGTGCCCGGCGAGTAAGTGCAGGTACCTTTCGCCTTGATGCCCTTCATCTTCCCGGTGCCGCTGAGGGCCTGATAGCTGCCCTTCCCGGACTGCATCACCCCATCTTTGGTGGTGGCCGTGATCTGATAACTGTAGAAAATTTTGTCGCCGCTATCAAAGGTCTCGGCATAGACGCCCCAGGCCTTGATGGTGCTCCCCATCGCCTCGTCATGCTCGGTGAACGCACCTTCCTTGCTCTTGACGCCGCCCATCTCTCCATTCGGGACGCACTTCCCTTGCTGAATCATGAAAGCGTGGTCTGGGGCGTCTCCGGCGGGAAGACTCTGTTGAACATCGGGTTTGGCGCAGGCACCGGAAATCGAATATTTCGTTTGCGCCGAGGTTGCCGCAACCGCAACCGCAAATAATGCACAGCCGCACAGCGTCCTGGTGATTGTCATTTTCTCTCCTGGGTGAGAATTCGGATTTGCCTGCGTCCAGCTTCGCGAGGAAGTCTACGCCCTCTGACAAGTGAAATCCATCGCACCGGAGCTTGCAGCGGAATTTGAGCCCCCGGATTACCTTGGTGACCTGCGGAAGGTAACCGACCGGGCGTAAATTGTTGGAATGACACTCTCCTCAATGGTGGTCTCGCGCGACTGGCCGGAAGTCAGCGTTCTGGAATGCATTCTTAGCAGTCTTCAAGTCGGAGTTACCGTGCACTCCGAGCCGCAGCAGGCGCTCACTCAACTGCAGCGCACCAAGGTGGACGCGGTCATCGTAGACAGCGACCTGCCCGGAGCGAGCCAGTTTCTGCGCGATCTGCGCCGTCATCCCCGCTATCCGCAGGACACGCCGGTCGTCATGATGGGCAGGCCTGCCTCCAACCGCCAGATGACGGAAACCGGGGCCCTGTTTTCCTTCGACAAGCCGATTTCGGTCGAACAGGCGGTCAAGCAACTCTCCGCCGCGCGCAATCTGCTGATGGATGGACGCTTGCGCTACCATCGCGCCGGCCTCGACGTTCGTGTCAGCATCCGTCCTCCGGCGGGAAACAATGACCGTGTCGAAGGCGACCTGATCAACCTGAGCCAGGGTGGTCTGCAAATCCATTCCGACTTACCGCTGGACGTGCATCGTCCGTTCAAGATATCCTTCGCCCTGCCTGGAATGGATGGAGAAGTGAAATCCCAGGGCGAGGCCGTGTGGCATGACAGCGTGGGCAATGTCGGCGTGCGATTTGTAAAGATGCCGCGCCGCACTCAGAACGAGCTGAAATTGTGGCTTGCCCGCCAGTATTTTGCCGGCTAGCTCGCCCAGTGGGCGGGCCTTACGGCTTTGGAGAGTCGGGGAGCAGTCGCCGCGAGGACACAAGAGCCTCAATCCAAAGACCTTAGCGATGCGAGATTCCATGCCCGCGATTTACACTAAAAGTAAGCAATCTGGCCAATTGACAACGTTTTTCCAGAGGCCGAGACTACAAGCTGGGGTAATAACGGCCTGACGTGGCAACGATTCCCAACAAACCGGCGATAGACGAAGGCCCGCAACCTGTGCTTCCGCGCGGTTCGGAGCGGCCCACTGAGGTGGCGGGACGGCCCGTGCCGGTGGATTCCGCGCAATCGGCGCAACGGCCCTCCAGTCGCGACGCACTGCAGGCCTTGCTTGCGTTCTCCGCGCTCCACGATCAGGTCCGTCGCAGAAAAAACCTCGCCTCCAAGTACAGCATCTTTGACCTTGCCCCGGTTGCGGAGTTCGAGCCCGAGGAAATTTTTGCGCTCGACGAAGTGCTGCAACTCGTGGCGGAGCGCGCTGTGTCCATCACCGGGTCCGATGGGCTGGCCATCGCTCTGGCCGAGAACAATGAGATCGTACTCCGCGCCGCTGCCGGTGTGGTTTGCCCCGACGTCGGCGCGCGCATTGACCGCGACTCCGCCTTCTCCGGCGCCTGCTTCCGCACCGCGCAAGTCATTCGCTGCGACGACACCGAGTCCGATGCTCGCGTCAACGTCGCAGCGTGCCGCCGTCTGGGCGCGCGATCCATGGTCGCGGTGCCACTTTGCGGCCGCCGCCGCGTCATCGGCGTGCTCGAGGCTTTTTCCGCCGAGCCCATGGGCTTTAACGAAAGTGACGTCCGCAATCTCGAACTGCTGGCGGAAATCATTCTTGGAGCGCTCAAGCCCGAGGACGAAGATCGCTTTGCCCAGTCGGCCGGCATTGCCGCGACAGCGCTTGCCCCGCTCGCATCGCTGACGCCACCGCCCGTCAAAGTGGATCCGCCCGTCTTCACTCCATCCGCTTCGGTTGTGAAGCCAAGCCCCTCAATTCCCGTCGGCGATCTTTCTCACGCGAAGCCGGCTGACAATTACACTCCGGCTTCAGTGCCCGTGCTTGCCGCGCCAGTCAAGTCTTTCGAGGCGACGGCAAAAAGCGAAGTCCCCGCGGAAATCCCTGCTGCGACAATTCCGGCAATCAAGGAACCTGAGGCTGTCGTGAACTCCAATCCGCCAGCGATCCAGACCGCTGCGGCCCCTACGGATATCGCGGAGGCAATCCCGGAGCCGCTTGCTCCTCCGGCACCCGAGGACATTTCCGCAGCGGGGAGCGTTCCGTCCGCTACAGCTGAGACGCTCCCCGCCTCGGAGACTCACGACACCCCGTCCTTCGCATCCCTGGATCGGACTCCCGAGCCCTTGCCCCCCGGCATCATTTTGCTGCTGGTGCTGGTCGTGGTGGCAGCCGTGGCGGCCGGCGGCATCTGGTGGAAGGTGAAGACCGCACAACTCGGGCGGGCGATGATCCACCAACATAAGGCCAACGTTCGCCATGACGCTCCTGCCGCCACTTCGGGGGATGCGTCCGCATCTGCGGCAACGGTTGCGCCGGTGGCCCAGCCCGCCAACGCCCAGACCGACAACCCGTCTTTGGAAGCTGCTCCCGCTGGGACTGCCGCCGCCACCCCGCAGGAAATGGCGCACATGCCTCACGTGAAGGGCCTGCGCCATTGGTCTTCCTCCGATGCTTCCACGGTCGTGCTCGACCTCGACGATCAGGTGCAATACGAAGCCCACCGCCTGAGCGGACCTGAGCGCATTTATTTTGATCTTCACGACACCGCCCTGGCCGCTCCGCTCGCCAATAAAGTTGAGGAAGTCGGCGATGCGCTGCTGTCGCGCGTCCGGCTGGCCCAGCCGGTGCCCGGAATCACGCGACTGGTGCTTGAGACGCGGGGTGCGTCCAGTTTTTCAGTGAGCCTTGAGCCCAGTCCCTACCGGCTGGTCGTCACTATTCGCAAGGCGGGCGCAGCACCTCAACCTCGCGCCGAGCTTTTCCCCGGACAAGCCGACGCCGAAGCCGAGCGCCGCAAGCTGGCAATCGTAATTCCGCCGCCCGCGAAAGAAGACCTGCAGCTGCGCGCCCATGTGCCAAAAATGCGCATCGTCGTGGACGCCGGACACGGTGGATGGGACCTCGGCACGGTCGGCCGAAAAGGATTGCTTGAAAAAGATGTCGCGCTGGAAGTAGCGCAACGCCTGGGCAAGCTGCTTGAAAGCCGGCTCGGCTTTGCCGTGCTCTATACCCGCAGCGACGACACTTACATCGCTCTCGACCAGCGCGCCGCCGTCGCCAACCAGTCGCAGGCCGATCTGTTCATCTCCATCCACGCCAACTACAGCGATCTGCCGTCGGCGCGCGGCGTGGAGACGTACTATTCCCGTTCCTTTGCTTCTTCCGCCCACGCGACCAGCACGGACGCCAAAGCTTTGATGCCCGTTATGCTTTCGCCAGCGGATTTGCGTGAGAAAGTGCAGGACTCCGCACGTCTGGCGTCGGACGTTCAGCATACCCTCTACGCGACGCTGGCGGCGCAGAACCCCGGCATTCGCGACCGCGGCGTCAAGGCTGCCGGCTTTGCAGTGTTGACCGGGACTTCCATGCCGGGCATCCTCGCGGAAATTTCTTTCGTCAGCAGCCCCGCCGACGAGCAGAAACTCCTGAACGACGGCTACCGCGAGCAGATTGCCGAGGCGCTCTACAAAGGCATCGCCCGCTATGCGGCCAGCGCCCACGGGGTGAAGATGGCCAGCGCGAGTGCAAAGAACGGCACTCAGTAAAAGTCCGACCTATGCATGCCGGCGCAACGTTCCGCCGATCCATCACCGCGACCACGACAACCCACGGCCGAGCACGACGATGAACAACAGGCTTACCACCACGCCTGCTGCAATCCAAAGCGGACTGTGCCGGATCGCCCCAACCTGATCTTCTTCGCCGGACTTGGAAGGACGCACCATGCTGGGCAGGCTCCACAGTCCGGCATTCGCGCCCAGCGTGGATGGCAGAGCCGAGGTCACGACATAAATCAAGCCCAGCGGATTCAGCAATCCGCCCAGCCCCGCCAGTATTCCGTCCGTGATGTACGGCGTCCAGCACAGCCCGCGCAGCCGCTGCGGGCCTCCACCACCACGAAATGCCTTCAGCTTTGCCGCCACCACCAGCATGGACGCGTAGTAGGAGGCCATCCCGACCGCAACCAGTCCAAACTGCCACATCCAGTGGGGTTGCAGGCCGCGGATCACCGCCGCCCAATCTCCGTAGTTGGTCACGCCGGAAAAAAAGAAATAGCCGGTACCCGTGAAGAGATTGCCAGCCATCGCAAGCACCAGGAAATAGCGCGTGGCGGGATGGTAGCCCTGCGGCTTTAGCAAAATAATCCAAAAGACGGCCCCGAAAAACAAATTGACCAGCGTTCCATTGGCCGAGATCCATCGCGTGTCAATATCGCACTGCAGCGCGACCGTGCTTATGGTGAGCTGATGAGCCCCGCTCAGCCAGGCCGTCACACCGTGTCCCAGGCCTTCGTGCAACACATCCTGCAAGACACAGGCAAGCACTGAGATCGCGATGACCGTGAGTTTGTCGTCTTTGACCATGCCGTGCAGGGAGCATATCATCCGACAGGCGGGAAGGCACCGGTCCACCAAAATCTGAATCTGGGTCATAACAAATTTTGATTGGACTCCGCCTGCGGATGTGCCTACAGTCCTAAGGGTGCTGCATAGCCATACTCGAACCCGACGTGTGCCCAGACCTGGACCTGTGTTGGAGATCCCTCGCGTGTTGTCGCGTCCTCCGTTTCGCAATTATCAATTCGATCTGGCCTATGACGAAATGTTTTCCGCGCCGGGAGTTCCGCGCCCGCATTATCAGGCCCTATTTCAGACCCTTTTGGAATTGCCACCCGAGCAACTACGCAAGAGCCAACAGGCCGCCGACCTTTCCTTTCTGCATCAGGGCATCACCTTCACCGTCTACGGCAACGATGAAGGCACGGAGCGCGTCTTTCCCAACGATCTGCTGCCGCGCATTATCCCCAACCGTGAGTGGAGCAAGATCGAGAAGGGGCTCACCCAGCGCATCGCCGCGCTGAATCTGTTTCTAGAAGACATTTATCACCAGGGCAAGATTCTGGCCGACGGCGTCGTTCCCCGCGAACTGGTTTATAGCTGCCGCCACTTCCGCCGCGAGATGCGCGGCCTGGCCGTCCCGCGCGGCATCTATGTGAGCATCTGCGGCACCGACCTGGTCCGCGTCCCGGATGGCAGTTTCGCCGTGCTCGAAGACAATCTGCGCGTGCCCAGCGGCGTTTCCTACATGCTGGCCAACCGCAAAGTCCTCAAGCGGGTGTTCCCGACTCTATTTCACGACTACGGGGTTTGCCCGGTGGACCACTACGCCCAGGCACTGCTGGCAACGCTTCGAGCGCTGGCGCCGCCAGGTTCCAACACTCGCCACGAACCAACCGTGGTGTTGTTGACTCCGGGCGTTTTCAATTCCGCTTATTTCGAGCACACCTTCCTCGCGCAGCAGATGGGCATTGAACTCGTCGAAGGACGCGACCTGCTGGTCCACGACAATGTGGTCTACATGCGAACCACCTCCGGACTGCGCCGCGTGGACGTGATTTACCGCCGCGTGGATGACGACTATCTCGATCCCTTATGCTTCCGTCGCGGATCAACCCTGGGCGTGCCCGGACTGTTCAACGCCTATCGCGCCGGCAACGTCGTGCTCGCCAATGCGATCGGCACCGGAGTGGCCGACGACAAAGCCGTCTATGCCTACGTCCCCGCCATCATCCGCTACTACCTTGGCGAAGACCCCATCCTCGCCAATGTGCCGACCTACCTTCTCACCGACGCCTCACAGCGTAAATACGTGCTCGAGCATCTGGACGAGCTGGTCGTCAAGGCAGTCGGCGAGTCGGGCGGATATGGCATGTTAATCGGCCCACACAGCACGCAGGCGGAGCGCGAAGAGTTCCGCCTCAAAATTCTGGACGAGCCGAGGAACTTCATTGCGCAACCGACTCTTGGCCTTTCCCGAGCACCTTGTTTTCTGGGAGGCGAAGTACAGTCGCGCCATGTAGACCTGCGGCCTTACATTCTTTATGGCGAAAATGTCACCCTCGTGCCCGGAGGGCTTACGCGAGTGGCCCTGCGCCAGGGGTCGCTGGTGGTCAACTCATCGCAAGGCGGAGGAAGCAAAGACACGTGGGTGCTGCGCGCATGAATAATTCCCGTGGCACAACCATGCTCTCCCGCGTGGCCGACAGTCTCTACTGGATGAGCCGCTATCTGGAACGCGCCGAGCACACCGCGCGTTTGCTGGACGTGGACCTGCAACTTCGTCTGGACCAATCTCCCCAGCAAAGTTCGGGACGCTGGCTGCGCCTGCTGGAGGCCTCGCAAGTGCCCGCCCCGGAAAACGGTACGATTGACGCCGCCACCCTGACCCACATTTTGACTCTGGATCGGGCAAACTCCTCGTCCATCCTCTCGTGTGTGGGAGCTGCCCGCGAGAACCTGCGGCAGGTCCGAGAACAATGCAGCACGGAAATGTGGGAGCAGCTCAACCGTCTCTATCTTCAAGTGAACAGCACCACGTCAAATGAGGCATGGCTGCTGCACTCCTACGTGTTCTTCCGCGCCGTGCAGGAAGGCGCGCATCTGTTTCAAGGCGTCACCGATTCCACCATGTCGCACGGCGAAGGCTGGCAATACATCCAACTCGGCCGCTATGTGGAACGCACCGACGCGCTGGCGCGGCTGATTGGCGCGCACTTCAGCCACCTTCCTCACCCCCTGGACCAGGCTGTCGAGAGCGACGAATATCTGGAATGGGTCGGCTTGCTGAAATCCTGCTCCGCCTTCGAAGCTTATTGCAAGGCCTACACTGCGGAACTGCGTCCCCTGCGAGTGGCCGAGTTTCTTTTGCTCAATAAGAACTTCCCCCACTCCGTGCGTTTTTCCGTCGAGAGGGTGCACGCGGCGCTGGGCGCGATCGGCGAATTGACCGACCGAAAAGCCGAGCAACCGGTCCGCATGACCGGAAGGCTGCGGGCCACGCTCAGCTTCAGTCAGATTGAAGAAATTCTGGCCTCAGGGTCCATTGCATACGTGGACAGCATCCGCTGGCAGTGCGCCCAGGCCCACAGCGCCATCCATCAGATTTATTTTGACTATCCGGTAGAATCGGCGATGGTCGCCTAAATTCGGCGGCCAGCGCATTCGCTCTGAACAGAATGGAACCACTTTCATGATCTACTCGGTGCGCCACACCACGACCTTCCGCTACCAGCCCGCGGTCCGCGAGAGCGTCATGGAAGTGCGCCTGCAGCCGCGCAACGAGGCCGACCAGCGCTGCATCGCCTTTCAGCTCGACATCCACCCGTCCGCCAACATCATGCAGTACACCGACTTCACTGGAAACATCGTGCACCATTTCGATATTGCGGGCAGCCACACCGAGGTGAAAGTCACCGCGCAATCCACAGTCGAACTGCAATCTTCTTCCCTTCCGCTCACACAGGATTCCGGGACGTGGGCCGAGCTCGATGCCATGGTCGCGGCCGGCGACTATTGGGACATGCTAGGCCCCAGCGAGTTCGTGCAAACCAGCGAGCATCTCAATCAACTGGCCGCCGAGCTGAACTGCGAACGACGGGACAAACCGCTGGACCTGTTGACCGAAATCAATGCGGCGATTTACACGCGGTTCGCCTACGTTCCCAACAGCACGAAAGTCGATTCGCCGATTGACGAGGCCCTGCGCACGCGGCAGGGCGTTTGTCAGGACTTTGCCCACATCATGATCGCGCTGGTGCGGCGGTTGCGAATTCCCTGCCGCTACGTCAGCGGCTACATGTATCACGGTGATCCGAGCGATGGGAAGCACGACCGTTCTGTCGAGGGCGCATCCCATGCCTGGGTTGAAGCGCTGGTGCCCAACATCGGATGGATCGCCTTCGACCCCACCAACAATCTGATCGGTGCCGGCCGCCACATTCGAGTGGCCATCGGCCGCGACTACGCCGACGTTCCCCCCACCCGCGGCGTCCACAAAGGAGAAGCGCAGAGCGAACTCAGCGTGGCCGTTGTGGTCAGCCCGTCGGAAGGCCCCGCACCAGCGCAACTCGCACCGGCCATCGTGATTCAATCCAGACCTGTGTTTGCCAGGGGCAATCCCCGCACTGATCACGAACAACAACAGCAGCAGTAGACAAAGGTAAATGTCATCGGAGTCCTAAGTCAGTTCCCCGCCACTCCCCCATACTTCTGCAGCCACTTCAATTCTTCCCGCACCTTGATGCGGCCGTGCCACGGGTTCTTGCCCAGCCCATGGCCCTCGCCGGGGAAAATCAACAGCTTGTTGGGAACACCGAGCGAGGTGAGCGCGTGCTCCATCAGATAGTCCTCCAGCACGGCGACGCGGATGTCGTCGGCACCGGCGACCATATGCGTCGGCGTGCGCACTTTGTCCATCTGGAAAATCGCGGCCTCATCGTGATAGCGCTGCGCCGCTTCCCACGGACGCCCGCCCAGGAAATACGCATCATCGAACGTAGTGTCGTCATTCCCCCAGTTGCCCACGTTCTCCACCGCGCCCGCCCCGGTGACTGCGGCCTTGAAGCGAGTGGTCTGCGTGATCAGCCAGTTGGTCATGTAGCCGCCGTAGCTGTAACCGCCGACCGCCAAGTGGTCCGCGTCGGCGATGCCATCCTTCACCAGCGCGTCCACGCCTTCCAGTATGTCCTTGCCCGGCCGCGACACAATCACCGGCACAATCTCAGTCAGGAATTTGTCGCCATATCCGGTAGACCCGCGGTAGTTGGGCTCAAACACCAGCCAGCCGTTGGTCGCCGCCAGCATTGCCCACTGGTACCAGTCCGTCTCGAAGTGGTTTCCATCCGCGTCGGCGGGCCCGCCGTGAATAAACACAAACACCGGCAAGTGCTTCACCTCAAACTTGCCCGGGGGATAGATCAACATGCCCTCGACGGTTGTGCCATCGTCGGCCTTCCAGCGATACGGCTTGCCCTGGGGCAGCGCCCGCTCGGTAAATAACTTGTTGAACGACGTGATCGGCCGCGCGTCCTGCAATTTATCCGCGCTTTCCGCCAGATAGATCTCCGACGGCCGGTCCAACGCCGAATACACAAACGCAACGCGCGAGGAATGTTCCGCAGTCGAGATGTCTTCGTACGTGCCGTCCCACCCCGCTAGCTTGCGGAACGAATCCGCAGGCTGCGCCGCCGCATACACTTGCACCTCTGTCCCCAGACGCGCCGCCAGCAGCAACCCGCCGGGACTCACCGCGTAGTTCGCAACCATCCCCACAAAATCCTTGCCCCATTGCTGGGCGGCCCCGGTTTCACTGTCCACCCAGTAAAGATGCGGCTGAAGATCGCGGTACGGCCCGGACACATCGCCCACTTCCACGCTGAATAAAATGTGACGGCTGTCCGCCGCCCAGCGCGGGGAGATCTCCTGAGCCAGGTTGGAGGTCACGCGGTGCGGAGCCGCGGCATTCCCTTTTAGTCCAACCGTGTAGATTTCAAAGTCGTCGAACTTTTCCTCCCGCTGGTTGATGGAGCTGCTGGTAAAAGCCAGCTTCGCGCCATCTGGCGAAGCCGCCAGATTCTCCACCCGGAGCGGCGAGGTGGCAACCGTCCGAGCCTCCGGGCTGGCGACCGCTTCTTTTTCGGAGTCGGCGGTCTCTTTCGCGGGCGCGCTCTGATGGTTGGCGATCGCGGCCGCAATCTCCAGTTCATAAATCGTGTCGCCGCGCTCCGACTCGCGATACTGCACCACATCTTTCCATTCCTTCTTGTAATCTTCGGTTTGCGCTTTGGTCCACGGCGTGCGCGTCGAGAAGTACAAGCGTCGCGAGTCCGCCGACCAGGTGAAGGAATGAATATCGTCATCGCCCGCCGTCAACGCAAACGCCTCGCCGCCATTCGGAGAAATCAGATAGATCTGGCTGCTCTCCTTGTCCGCGGTCTTGTCTTCGGAGTCGCCGCCCCTGGATGCAGCCATCTTCCGCTCCGACATAAACACGATCCAGCGTCCATCCGGCGACCACTTGGGCTCACTGTCATGCCCGGAGTGAGTGAGTTGCACCAGAGACCCGCTGCCAACCCGGTACAACCACAGATCGCTGCGAAAAATCTGCTGGTCCCAATCCGCGCGCTCCGTCTGAATCACGACTGCGCCGCCGTCCGGCGATATCTCGGCGCGCAGGCCCACCGAATTAAAGCAATCCTCGAGACTCAGCTTCGGCTTGTCCGAGGCGGCGGCAAGTGAGACCAGCAACACAGTAAGAATGCTGACAAGAGCAAGTTTCAAAGTTTTCATAGGGTTTCGGACGGAACTACGGTTTATACAATGAACGCGTGCATTGCGGCAACCGGGCGAGGCTTTAGGTCTTGTCCTAATTTAGTTTTTCACCACAGAGACACAGAGGCGCAGAGAATCCCAACCGCTTGGCAAGGCTTTTCCGTCCTGATTCTTAATTCTTACAGATTCAAGGTTTTCTCCGTGACTCTGTGTCTCTGTGTCTCTGTGGTGAAAAAAACAAATTAGGACACCATCAGGATTTAAGGCGCGGGCTCGGCGGTCTTCAGCGCTTCATCCATCGTCTGGTTGTTGCGGACCGGCGTCTCCACCAGCCTCCAACCATCGTCGTAATCGCGGAACGCCACCACTGACCGGTAGCGCTGGTCGGGCGGATACAACGCCGCGCCCACCTCGTTCAACGCCGACCACCGCCACACAAACTCAACCTCGGCGCTGTTGCCCTCTTTGCTGATGCCGGAGACCGTCAGCACCTGGCGTCGCGCCAGCGGCAGCTCAAACATTTCCTGGTCGTTGCTGGCCGACGGAATCAGGGACTTCACCACACCCACCCCGGCCGGCGATAACGACAATTCCCAACATGGCGGCGGCGTGACTTCCCCCGTGCATTTCGCCGGGGCCGCGGAAATCCAGCCATACCGCCGCAGCACAAGATAGTCAGTCGAAAGATAGTCTTTGTTGGAGATCAGGCCGGTGCGCAGAACAAGTGGCTGCGGCGTCCGCATTGCCGCCGAGGATGCAATCAAGTCGAACGCCAGTTGGCGCGTCAGCAAGTAGCGCGGCGAACATGAAGTCATCGCGGCCAGCGCGATCAGCGGCAGAACCTTCAAGATCCTTTTTTCCATGGACGCCAGAAAGCACTTTGGGAAACTCTGATCCAGTCTATATCTCTGTCATTTCGAGATTTCTGTCATTTGGATCTCTGTCATTTCGAGCGAAGTAAGAGTGCCCGTTTACGGGCGCTATTGCGCAGTCGAGAAACCTGCTCTTCCCCTTTGAACTTAATCAGAGATTCCTTTAGCCTGCACCGCTCTCACTGAGCCGGAATTCTAAGGCAGCAAGAAGCTCGCGAGCGGTCGAAGACTTATTGCGTCACCGACGCGCTCGGCTTATCGCCCGAACTATGCTCATGGAACCACTGCTCGGCTTGCAGTTCAATCGCCGCCGCCTGTGCCCGCCGCAACCGCTTGGCGATGATGGGCGCAAGGCTCTTGCCTGTCTCGTCTCCGCCGGCCCGCGCCAGCACCGTCCAGAAATAAGCCTGGTTCACATTCACCGGCACTCCCCGCCCCGCCCAATACATCGAGCCCAGCGTGGATTGCGCCGCCAGATTGCCATGCTCGGCCGCCCGGATAAACCATGTCGCCGCCTGCTTCTCGTCCTGCGTAACGCCTTCCCCGGAAAAGTAGCGCAGACCCATGGCATTTTCCGCGCGCGAGTTTCCTTGCTCGGCCATCGCCCGCAACTGGTCAGTATCCAGTGGCAGCAATGGCTTCGCCGCGAGCGCCGGCACTGCGGGCGCAGCGGCAACCTCCACCGTCTTCGCTTTCCGCGAATGCGCCCGCAACTGCTGGATCCAGGGCGCGGAATAATATCCCATCACCAGAAAAATGGTCGCCGCCGCGATCACCAGCAGGTTCAGATAAATCCTCGGAAGCCTCAAGCCCGTCTCCCCCTGTTCCTTCTCTTTCTTTGCCGGAGGATTTACAAACAGCACACTGCCGCTCGTCGGGACCGCCGCCCGGGGAAGCGCCGCCGCGCTTGGCGCTTCTGGCCGGGCCCGCCGCGAACAAGCCATCACCGTCTCTGCCAGCCGCTGCAACGCCGCCGCGTCGTGCTCGTGGAAGCAATTCGGCTGCGCGGAAAATGCCTCAATCAATCCAACCACCGTCGCCCCGGACTTTACCGGCGCCGCCAGCATGCTTCGGATCCCCAGCACACGGCAGCTTTCACGGTCCACGCGTTCATCGTTTTCCGTATCGTCGCAGCGCAATATTTTTCCCGAAGTCACGCACGCCCCGGAAAATCCCGATCCCGCCTGCAGTCGCGCGCCCACCGGTGGCGCTGCCGCCCCGGCACTGCCAAGGCATTCCAGAATTTCGGGCTCACTGCCCGCCAGCGCGATCGCCGCGCCGCTCGCGCGCAATAGCACCTGCGCCCGCGACGCAATCAGATTGAGCGCCGCCCTCAGGTCCGTGCCGCACGCCTCAGCTTCGCGCTGGATCGCGGGCAACGCCGCCAGCAGTTCACTCTGGTCGGGTCGCGGAGGCACCGTCGCCGACGCCTCACTCGCAGCCGTCTCTGCCTCCGAAGGCGCGGGCTCGGTGCTTTCATCCAGCCGCAACCACTCCCGCAAACTGCGGATGGATTCCGGCGCCAACATGGGAAATGACAGACCCACCCGGCCCGCCTCATCGCTCCATACCACGCGCGCCGTGGCATACACCGGCGACTGCGCTTCCCGCAGATCCAGACACAAATCCACCGACCGGCCCGGCACCATGCCAAACGGAGTGCGAATTGCCGTACCCGCTTCGGAAAGATCAAGCACCGGATATAGATCGAGCAGCGTCCCTTTTGGGGCGCGCCCAATGCTTGCGTATGCGGGGCGGCGAACGGAGTGCCGCGTGCGGCGGCGTCGTTCCGCCACAGTGGGTTGAAAAGCCAGCGCCATGGATCCTTGGGGGACGGTCGCTATTTTTAACTACCCATACATATTAACCCCATCCGGCTCAAAAGCGATCCAGGGAAAAAATACTCAGAAGGGCAATCCCCTTGACGGGAGGGCAAACTGGCCAGAATCGGGACTATCCCGCCAGCGGCGCTGGGTGCGCCATCTTGCGACTGGCGATCCGGGAGATCGCCGCCACCATTACTGACGACAGCAGTTGCATGGTCGCCACATCCTTCTGGTCAAACGCGCCCGGCGACGACGACAACACCTCAAACACGCCCAGCGTCCGGCGATGATGTCTGAGCGGCGACGCCAAAATAGACCTCACCCCAAGCTGACGCCGCGTCGTCGGGTCCACATGCGGACTTCGCTCCGCATCGTGGCACAACATCGTCTCGCCCGTGCGCACACATTCGGCGGAAATTCCGGTTTCCGTTTGCAGCCTCATCCCCAAATCAGGCGCAGTCCGGCCCACCCGCGCGCGGCACACAATTTCATCTCCGCGGCGCAACCCAATCGCCGCACCCGTCGCGCCGGTCAGTTGTTGAGCCCGGTCCGTGATGGCGCTAATCGCCGGCTCCAGGTCTAGCTCGGCAGCCTGAATTTCATGGTCTTCCGACGGCGACACCGCATAAAACGCCGCCGAAGGATGCGCGGCATTGGCCACGCGCAACTGGCTTCTCTGCGCAACCGTGCCCACCCGCGCCATCGGACCCATGCCATACGCTGGCTCCACTTCCGGCACCGCGCGCAGCAAGTCGCGCACCAGACTGTTGATCGCTTCGTCGGTAATCAGCGTCGCCGTGGAATGCCCACGCAACGATCCGCCCAACACGCGCGACAAGCTCAGCACCGCCTTGCTGCCGCACGCCAGACAATGCGGCGTATGGTTTTCGCTGATCAACTCGCACTGGACACAAACCGTGGCCAACTGCAGCGGCACAAACGAAACATCGGAATAGCGGGTCGTGCAGATGTTTGAATTACCGAACATAACGTTCCTAAATCCTAGCCATATTGGGCTTCCCGAACATAATTGGGCCAGCAGGCGCAACAAAGTAGCTCAAGTGGTTCCACGCTGTGGAAAATTCAGGTTTATGCTTAGCGGCGGATGTACGAGTTCCTGGAGTGAAACTCTGATTTAATTCTTCTCGGTCATTTCGAGCGAAGTAAGATTGCCCGTCTACGGGCGATCTTGCGAAGTCAAGAAACCTGCTTGTTCAGTTTTCACCCAGAACGACCGCAAAAACTTGCACAAACGCCACCGTCCGCATGGCACTTTCAGGTAGTATCCATGGCCCGGATGACCGTTGATTTGCCCGCCCCGCTCAGCTACACTAGAGCCACGTTCGGAACTACTTTCGCACGGAGGCCTTTCCAATGCAGTGGACCACACCGGTTTTTGAAGAAGTTTGCTTGAACTGCGAGATCAACTCCTACGCCAGCGCCCAGCTGTAAAGCTGGCCGGGCTTATCCCCGCTTGAGATTTTCGCCCTGCGCCCACACGCAGAGGCTGCCCATTGTTTCCGTCGCTCCTCAGTTTGAACTCTGAATCTCACCAGGCGTCATCCCGAAGAGCCCGCGTTTTACCAGCGGCCGAGGGATCTCCCGTGGCACACAGTGTCGTAGCGGGAGATCCTTCGCTCCGCCTGAAGAACGGCTACGCTCAGGATGACGCCGTCGACGAGCGACGCTGCCGTGAGAAATTCAAAATGGGTGCCCCATCCTAACGGCGCGCCTTTTGCGACGTTAGGGTGGGAACCACGAACGTGTTGGCAATCCCGGCAAGATCACAAGCCCGGGCCACGCCGCCCAAAACCCCGATGTACAATCGTCGCAGTTTTCGAAGCCGAAAAGGAAATTGGGGATGAATTGCAAATGAACTATTTAAGTCTCGGGCTGGCGGCGCTTGGTGCCACGGTCGCGTATTTTGCCTTTGGGTTCTTGGTCTTCTGGCTGGTGCCGGCTCTCATTAATGAAGGCCACAAATACCCGGCCGTATTCCGACCTAAGGAACAAATGATGAGCGTCATGCCAATCGGAATGGCCGCAACTTTGATAGCGATCGTGGTTGTCGCCATAATTTTCGCAATGATCCATCCGGGCGGATCGGGCACTATGGAAGGTGCGCGCCTGGGCGTTCTCATTGGCATTTTCGTGGTGTGCGCGTTTGTGCTGCACAACTACGTGAACCTGAATATCGGGCTGAAACTCGCTCTGGGTCAGGCCGCGGCTTACTTCGTCCAGTGGACGATCGTCGGAATCGTCATCGGCCTTATTTACAAACCCCTCGCTACACCGTGATGGTAGTTTCCCGCTCCCGGGTTTCCCCAAACCCATTGCATATGCGTCCGTGGTACCCGTCTGTGTCGGTGATGCCAAAGAGATCAAAAGCCTAGACCACCCGCCCCGTGTAACCGAGTTACTTCCAAAGCACGAACCAGACTTCCACAAGCAACAGAAGAACGCCAAGGACAGTGAGCAAAATTCCAGCCCTTTGAGATAGGTAGATAAGATTTTCCCGCCTTGCTTCCGCTCGCTTCGCCCCTTCGCTCAATTGAGCCATCGGATTAGCAGTAGCGCGCACCTCGTAAAATTCCCGCCGTGCTGCCTGATGATTGCGAAATAAAAATGCGAACATCGCAACCACTAAAAAGGTGAGCGCAAAGCCCAGTGTGTACTTGTGCTTTAGGGTCTCGGAGAACTTGCCGAGCGCTGCGGTGATAACGAGAGAAACGGTAGCGCCATTCAACAGGGTCAGCTTTTCGAAATACGCGTTCTGATGCTGCCGCGCTTCAAACTCGATTTGGTGCACCTTTAGCCGATCTTCAAAGTGTTGTCCCATGGTCCGCGAATGATACAACAAGAAGAGGCAGCCTCCGATGCAGAGTCAACGCTTTGCGCGGGCAAGCGGCGATGCGTGTGTTAGTTGATTTTGCTGTGGACGGCCGGATCACAGCCGCCCCCCTTCAAGTCTAGATGGTGCCCACACCCGTGTAACGATGCGGGGTCTGCTGTCACCATACCTACGAAGGGTGAGTTAAGTGGCCGTGAATAACTAGCGTTCACGAAAACCAACCTACATTCCTCCCTCAATTAGCAAAATCGTCAAAAGGAGTCCAATATGCCGCAGATGGAAGTCATCGCCGTTGATACGTTCGTCTCTTCGTTCCCTCCCGGTGGCCAAACGTGGTTTTGGCCGATCAGTTGGGAGTATCTGAGTCTCACTGTCATACCGATCAGCAGTAACGGGAATGTCCAAATCACGAGCCAGTTAGCGACTTCGGACCCCGCGCAAAATCGGGCTGTGGTCTTTAACTGGCAAAACAACTCGGGCGAGAACCTGGATTGCTTCCTCACGTTGACGCTGCCAGCGTCGTCGGTAGACTAACCGGGTTCGGACGACACGTGAGTTTTAGCAAGAACGCGTTCCGTAACACACATTCCGCAACACAAGGAGCGAATACAAATGTCAAAGATGATCCATATCGTTCATGGTAGTGATGGCCAGATCATAGCCGCATCGGAATCCAAGAATCCTCCGCGACCCATGCACGTGCATGGCCTGACGGTGGGTGAGTTCGAGGTTCCCGCAAAGTTCAAGGACCAGAAGATGAACGAATACGTTCCTCTTCTGGTGGTCGACGTCGCGGCGCGCCACTTGCGGGAAAAGGGGGCGGAGTACAAGGGGAAACAATGAGACGGAGTGATCTCATCTCATCCTGACTCTAAAGCGCTGCGGCAAGTCGGCGCGTGACCCAGCCTAAGGTTTTCGCCTGCGCCGACACTGAGGCTGCCCCATCCTAACGGCGCGCCTTTTGCGACGTTAGGGTGGGAACCACGAACGCCTGCACAGAGTGTTTTATTGAGAATAGAAAGAATCTAGCGGAACAGCCTACCCTGCCTGCGCTTCCATGAACCCGCTCTGGCGCTCCGCCGGAGGGACCATCTCCACCATGTGCTGCATGGCGCGGTCCAGGGCATCCGCCAGTGCCACCGGAAATCCGGTGGCCAGCAGGTTCATGTCCAGTTGCAGATCACGCTGCGAGTAGAGCCGGTGCAGCGTAAATGTGCCCCGCCGCCGGTTCAGCGTGCTCACCAAGTCCAGCGACACGGACCACGCCGCCAGGCTTTCAAAGGTCAAGGGAACGCCCTTGCGGCTCCAACGCCGCGAAAGTTCGCGGCGAGGCGTCATGTCCGCTTCTGCCGGCGCCAGTTCCCCGGCGAACATCTTCACCCGCATCTCAAACGCGTCAAAATCGTTTGCGGCAAACGCGGCTTCCAATATCTTGCCGATTTGCCCATAGTCGCGTGCGACTTTGAGTTCTTCCGTCGCCCGGCGGATCGCCAGATTGTTCACGAATATCTGCGGCTGTTCCAGCGTCCGCTGCGCCACGCGCGCAATCTCGCCAAATTCCAGATAGCCCAACCGCTGCACGCCAATCCAAATGCCGACGCCCAGCACCGCCAGCACCAGGCCCAGCGAACTGCCCGTAGGCCACAGCAGGAACAAGCTCAACAGCGCAAAAATCGCCGACACGCCGTATAGCACGATCACCGCTTCGCGATGGCTCAGCCCGTGTTGCAGCAGTTTGTGATGGATATGCTCGCGGTCCGCGGTGAACACCGGCCTTCCGCTGATCAGCCGCCGCAAAATCGAAAGCGACGTCTCCAGAATCGGCAGTCCGAAGGAAACAATCGGGATCGCGACCGCCACAATCGTCGGGGCTTTTTGCGCGCCCGCCAGCGCCAGCGCGCTCAGCGTGAACCCAATAAACAAACTGCCGGAGTCGCCCAAAAAAATCGTCGCAGGATTAAAGTTAAATCGCAGAAACCCCAGGATCGCGCCCGCCAGCGCAATCGCCATCACCGTCACCAGCACGTTCCCGCTCAGCAACGCCACCACAAACGCCACCAGCGTCGAAAACAGCGCCGAACCCGCCGCCAGTCCGTCCATGCCGTCAATCAGGTTGAAGGCATTGGTGATGGCCAGCACCCAGAGGATCGTCGTAGGAAGGCCCAGGTACCAGGGCAAGTGATGGGCACCGAACAGCACCGGTATATCCAAAATTCGCAGGCCGCCGAAAAACAACATCGCGCCTGCCACGCCCTGCACCGCAAATTTCCAGTAGGGCCCCACCGAGCGCAGATCGTCATACACACCCAGCAAAAATACCAATGAACCTGGCGCCAGGATCGTCAGCATCAATTTCCACGGCAGCACATCACCATGCGGCCCGGGTTGCCGGTTGGCCAGTAACACCGCCACCAGCATGCCTACGTTGAATGTCGCAAAAATTGCCACGCCGCCCAGGCGCGGCAGCGGACTGCGATGGAGATGCCTTTCGTGGGTCGCGGCCGTCACCCAGCCGTGCGTGTTGGCGGCGTCCCGCACCGTGCGCGTCAGCACAAAGCTCAGCCCGAGGCACAGCACGAACACGCAAAGGAAAACAACGGTCAAACCAGCCCCCTCGGCCAGATCTCGTCGGTCTGCCCCTAAGAACTCACTGCGATACTTAATAAAGTATCCTGCCACTGGGCGCGGGCCGCCAGTGTGTCCACAGGTTCAACAACAGACAGTTGTTTGGACTCTATCAGGGACCACTCAAATTTTTCAATCGAGTGGCAGTAGAAAGCTGTGGAAAACTTCCGCTCTGGGCCCCACTCCCCATCTCTTCACCCCGCACGCTATGCTAAACTTCTTCCAGGTTTACTTCTTCTTCAGGATTCCGATTCACAACGCGCATGAGGGCATTCGGCGATATGGTCAAGATTAGGGCGTTCGCCCGGCACGGCATGGTTTTGCAGCTCTTTCTCGCCGGCGGAATCGTTGTTCCCGCGATTGCCCAGCAACCCGCGTCGCCCGCGCCAATGACCAGTCCCGCGCTCCTGACTCCGCAGTCCGCGACCTCTGCCGCCACGCCCTCCTCCCCGGCGCTCCCCAAGCCCGCTTCAACTCCCGCCGAGGGCAGTGATCTAGTGCGCCTGGGTGCCGGCGATCTCATTGACGTCACCGTCTACAACGTCCCTGAAATGGCCACCAAGGCCCGCGTCGGCAACAACGGCGACGTTTACCTCCCTCTCGTTGACTATGTTCACGTCGCCGATCTCACCGTCGAAGAGGCCCAGATCGTGATCGAAAAGCGCCTGGATGGCGGCGGGTTCGTCCGCAGTCCACACGTCACTATTTTTGTGGACGAGGCCAACTCGCAGGGCGTGACCATGCTTGGCGAAATCGCACGGCCTGGCATTTATCCGGCCCTCGGCGACCGCAAACTCTACGACATGATCTCCGGCGCCGGCGGCTTCACGCCCGTCGCCAGCCGCAAGATCAGCATCCTCCATCGCAATCAAGCCCAGGCCACCACACTCAGTCTTCCCCGCAATCTTACCGACGACCTCTCCGGCAATGTTTCCGTCGTTCCCGGAGATACCATCAACGTTCCCAAGGCCCCAATCGTTTACGTCGTCGGCGACGTCGGGCGGCCCGCCGGATTGATCGTGGACAACGGGACCCTCACCGTCCTCCAGGCCATCGCCCTCACCGGCGGCACCAACCGCACCGCCAAACTGAACTCGGTGCGCATCGTCCGCAAACAGGGCTCCAACATGACCGAGACGATCGTGCCCTTGAAACAAATGCTGCGCGCCAAGGCCCCCGACATTACTTTGCAAGCCGACGACATCCTTTTCATCCCTGTCAGCGGCGCACGCATCGCCGCCACTCGCACCATTGACGCGATGGCCCAGGTCGCCACCGGCATGACCCTGGTCCTCGCCCACCCCTAACTTCATTCCCTCTGGAAACTCTGATCAGATTCATTTCTGTCATTTCGAGTCTGTCATTTCGAGCGGAGCAATATTGCCCGTTCACGGGCGATATTGCGAAGTCGAGAAACCTGCTTTTGGTTTTTTGAACTTGATTCTTTTTGAACTCATTCAGAGTCTCCCTAACTTCCAAAGCACTTCGATGTAATCCTCCGCCGTCCTGCGACGCGAACACTTCGCTTGGATATAGACCCGACCGTTGCTCCCCAGCAATCGCCCACGCTCCGTATCCGCTGCCAATGACCGGATTGCCTCCGCAAGTTCCGTTGCGTTCTCCGGCTCAATCACAATCCCCGCTCGCGCCTCTTCCATAATCTCCCGCGCCTGCCCGTCCACTCCCAGAATCACCGGGCGCGCGCACGACATGAATTCCAGCATCTTCGTCGGAATCACCGTCTTGAACACGTCGGTCTTTTTCAGCAGCACCAGGCAGGCGTCGGAAGCCGAAATCAACGCCGGAATCTGTTCCCGCGGGCGCTGCTCCAAAAACGTCACATTCGTCAGATCACGCTGCCGAGCCAGATCTACGACACGCTGCTTGTCCGCTCCCTCGCCGACCAGCACAAATTGCACCGAGGGTGCCGGCCCCCGCAGTTGCGACGCCGCGTCCAGCAGAGTGTCCAGCCCGTGCGCCATGCCCATCGTCCCGCTGTAGCACACCAGAAACTTTCCTTCCGCCTTCAAATCGGCCCGCGTCCGCGCATCCGATTCCGGCGTCTGCGGCGCAAACATTTCCGTCTCCACGCCGTTCGCCACCAGCGAGATTTTCTCCGCCGCTACTTTCCACACCCGCACCAGATGGTCCTTAAACGCCGGCGTCACCACCACAATGTGCGTCGCCCGTTTGTAGAGGAACCCGGCAATCGCTGCCAGCGCGCGATGCAGCAGTGAATTCTCGTCCCCCGCCCCCACCGCCACCAGCGACTCCGGCCACAAATCGCGCACCTCAAACACAAACGGCGTCCGCTTCCACGCCGCCAGCCACCAGCCCGACAGTCCCACTAATAACTGTGGCGACGTCGCGATGATCACATCCGGACGCTCGATCCCCAGACCCGTCAACGCCGCCGAAATGCAAAACGACGCATAATTCCGCATCCGCTCATGCGCCTTGCGATTGGGTAGCGGCCACAGCCACGTACGCACCACGTTCACGCCATCAAGTTGTTCGCGATGAATGAACCGGCGCAGCCGGCCCCGCCATTCCGCCGGCACCACGCCCGTAGGATGGTTCGGAAACCCGGTCAGCACGGTGACCTCGTGCCCCGCGTCCGCCCAATGCCGCGCCAGTTCCGACGCCCGCGCCGCCGGCGCTCCCATCTCTGGCGGAAAGTATTGTGAGACGTATAGGATTTTCACGAGAGTTTAGTTTCTGTCATTTCGAGCGAAGTAAGATTCCCCGCCTTACGGGCAATCTTGCGAAGTCGAGACACCTGCTGTTCCTGGCGACGACTCTAATTCAAAGGTTCCTTAAACGGTTTGGTGTCTTTGCTCAGTAGTTCACGATCTTAAACGCCGCCTTCGCCGCCAACGCTCTCCAGCGATTCACACCACTCCGCCGATAACCGTCCCATCGCGCCGCCATCCGCTCAAACTCCGCTTCGCCCGTCAACCGCTCCATCACCCGCAATTGCACGATGTGCAACTGGTGATAGAACGCGCTCGCCACCATCGGCAGCCGCGTGCCCGACTGCTCATACAATGACCAAAACCCCAGATCATACCGCTCCAGATTTCTCAATACCGTTTGCACTGTGAGATCGAATACCTGCTTCGCTTTCGGATTTCCCGTCGCCAGAAAATAGTCGTGCACGCCCCACGCCGCCCAGATCATTCCGTTCAAAATATGCGTCGGCGGCGTGACCAGATATTCTTCCAGCCACAGATCGCCGCGCTGATCGGTAAACGTAACTCCGCCGTCGTCCGTCGAGCGCAAGAACGCGGCAAACGCCCGCTCCGCCGCATCCGCATAGCGCCCGTCGCTGGCCAATTGGTGCGCGCGCACCAACAGCGAAATTCCCTGCCCCTGCGCCAGCCCCGAATACCACGGCGCGCGCAGCATCTCGCGATACTCCCAATCAAAGTGATGGTTCCAAACCGCAACCCCCTGCGCGTTATTCTCCAGATGCATCGCCAGCCAGTTCGCGACGCCCAGCACCTTCTCCCAACTCGCGGAATTCCGCGTCCGGCAAAATGCGTTGTAGTGCGCCAACCCATACTGCGCAATCGCGATCGGGTTATACTGCCGGCCAATGCGTCCGTGATAGTCCAGCATCGGAATCCCGCCATCGTCGAAATGCCCCGCGTAGCGAGCCTTTTCGGCGAACACCATGTAGTACTCGCCAAGCTTGTCGAGCGGTGCGCTGGGATTAAGTTCCGGCGTCTCGTGCCAGAACGTCAGCTGACTGTTCCCGCCCAGCACATACGCCGAGAATATTCGCTGGTAGTAACTCAGTCGGGAAGAAAGAGGCATGGATGTGAGGAATTCTCCGAACTATAGCATGCACTACTCACGTGTGGGGCGGACACTCCTGTCCGCCTCTCGTGCAGCAGGTAAGCTCTGTCATCCCGGCCGCAGCGCAGCGAAGCAAGCGTAGTGTAGAGACCTGCTTTTCTCGGCAACTAGATAATCACGCGCAAAAGCCGCATCTCCCCATCCGCGCCATCCACTGCAACCGTCGTCACCGCCAACACATCCGTAGCATTCTCGCCCGCCGGCAGAAATGCATTTCCATACTGAAAGAACTTCATCGGCCAGCGGTCTTTCTTCCATTCCAACTCAGCGCTCCATCTCTCACCATCGCTGCTGCCATAGACACGCACATTCAGGTCGCGGTTGACTTCGCTCGGCTCCACCATCGTCGAAAAAAACATCGCGCTCCGCGTTCGGCAGCCATAAATGGACGAACTGCGGATCTCCACCAATCGCGTGACCTCTCCGCCATCGTTCAACCGGCAGATAAAATTTTTCTCCAACGGCGTGTCCGTTGAAAAATACAACCCGTCCTCCGCCGCAATGCAGGCCGCTGCCCGCGCCTGCTGATTGCCTGACACCACCGTCCGCACCTCAGACCAATCGCACTTCGCCCGCAGGATGCGGCATTCGGCGCCGTAGTCGCCAGTCAGTATCCACAGGCAATCGCGCCAGCGGTCATACACAATGTTGTGAACGTGCCGGACCTCGCCCCTCGCAAACGTATGGACCACCTGCCAGGACCGGCCCGCGTCGCTCGAAGCATAGATGTGTACGGCCTCGCGCTCGGCGTTGTCGAAATACTCGCCCCAGAAAAACGTCCCCGCCGGACTCACCGTGATATTGAGCGGCCGCGTCCCCCGCGAAATCACATGCGTCGCGCGAAACTTCGTTTCTCCAACCGCGCAAGTAACAATCGCTCCCGGCACCGCCCCC
>Ga0075021_10000091_pt1 | contig 45820 bp, 39 predicted proteins | sample ColStrG_CSR_2012_FD_72749 | JGI IMG/M metagenome (GOLD analysis project Ga0075021, IMG submission 72749) | Freshwater sediment microbial communities in response to fracking from Pennsylvania, USA - Cold Stream Run_MetaG_CSR_2012 | ecosystem: Environmental > Aquatic > Freshwater > Creek >...
CAAGGCGGCCGGCCGCCTTGTGACCTAACTGTTCCCGAATCAGGAGGGTACGAACAATCAGAGGATGGGACATCCGCTCGCCGCAATTGATCAAAAAGCAGGAACCGGGGCAATCCGTGTGACTGTGGCGAGGCAACTCAAGACCCTCAGACAGCACCCAACCTCTGAATTAGAAGTGCAATGAGGAAGGAGGCATGACTGTCATGCACCATGGATACCGTTATCTCAGCTCACTCCTGCTGGCCGCAGCTTTTCTGGCCCCAGCAGCAACTACGGGTTGTACAACCCGAGGCTACCGGGTGTACGACCCCTACTACAACGACTATCACCGCTGGGACGATCACGAAACCGTCTACTACCATCAGTGGGTGGTCGAAAATCATCGGGACGATCGGGACTTTCGCAAGCTGGACCACGACCAGCAGAAGGCCTATTGGAACTGGCGGCACAGTCATCACGACGATCACGACCATGATCATGATCACGACAGGCACTAGGCGCGGACGTGTCGCGCCCAGCTAGTCGCCTGGCCAGCACCAGTAGAAAAAGGGCCGCGCCGGACGCGGCCCTGTTCCATCGCGTCCTTCTTTCAGGCTGCTTTGCCTTGTCCCACCACGCCACTCAGGTGTCCTACCTGGCTGGTCAGGGTTTCAACGGCCGCCTTAACCGCCTGCTGCCTGATCCCCGCTTGCTGAATTGTGGTTGCCGCGCTAACGCCAGAGAGAGCCACCAGGACTTCGTGCAGGGCATTGGCGTACTTCTCGTCGGGATTCCAGGGCGGGATGATGTGTATTTTCCCGTCTGGTCCAATCCAAATTCCACCACCATCGGCAAATACTCCACTGGGCATGACTCCTCCTTCGCTTTTCAAATCTCAAGGGCGGTGAGCGTGTTTTTGCTCGCCGTCCTTGAGTGCTTTTCAGCCGGGATGACGAGGCAACTGCACGCAGGCTTCCGCAACCGGACCGGTCCGCTGCACGAGCACAAGAGTGCGTAAGGCAAAGACTGAGATAGCGCTTAAGGCGATGGCCGCAGGGCTGAAATTGCGGACGGAGGCTGATTTTCTATCTCATCGGATAGGTCGGCTATCCGGAAGGATAGGATCCGGGAATTCACACCGCCTCATCCAATCTGGCAAAATAATGAGTAGAGGACAACATGGCTTCCAAGCGAATTCTTCTTTTGGCGGGCGATTACGTCGAGGACTACGAAGTGATGGTCCCTTTTCAAGCATTGCAGATGGCAGGACACACGGTGCATGCGGTTTGTCCGGACAAGAAAACCGGCGAGTTTGTGCGCACTGCGATCCATGACTTCGAAGGCGATCAAACTTACAGCGAAAAGCGCGGACACAACTTCATGCTCAACGCGACTTTTGCGGATGTGAAGGCCGACACTTACGACGCTCTGGTGATTCCCGGCGGCCGCGCGCCGGAATATTTGCGCCTGAATCCGAGAGTGCTGGAAGTGGTGCGGCATTTTTTCCAGGCGCGCAAACCCGTGGCCGCGATCTGCCACGCAGCCCAGCTGCTGGCCGCGGCCGGCGTGCTCGAAGGACGCCGCTGCAGTTGCTACCCGGCGGTCGCGCCAGACGTGTCGGCCGCCGGTGGCACCTACGTGGAAGTGCCTATGGACCAAGCGTGCGTCGACGGCAACCTGGTGACCGCGCCCGCATGGCCGGCGCATCCGGCATGGCTGGCGTCATTTCTTGCGGTGCTCGGCGCAGGGATCCAGGTGACGGAGCGCGTTGCCTGAGCGATGTAGCGACGGGCGTCCCCGCCCGTCTCGCGCAGAGCGTTCTGGACGGGCGAGGACGCCCGTCGCTACATCGATTCGTGGCCCACAGTCCCTCGACAGGCAGCTCGCGAGACTTAGTCTGCCTTCGTGTAATATCGAAGAGCTGGATGCCTGCGTTCATCGAAGCCGTGGAACTACGCAAGACCTACCGGGTGGGCAAGATTGATGTCCCTGCCCTTCGGGGGATCTCCTTCAGTGTGCAAAAAGGAGAGTTTGTAAGCGTGGTTGGCCCATCCGGCAGCGGCAAGTCCACGCTTTTCTACCTTCTGGGCGGACTCACGCGGGCCGACTCGGGTCATGTCGTGATTGACGGAGACGACTTCGCGCAACTTACCGACGCCGAGCGAACCCGGCTGCGCAAGCGCAAGATCGGATTCGTTTTCCAGAAGTTCAATCTGCTGCCCACCTTGAGCGCCCGCTCCAACATTGATATTGCACTGGACATCGCGGGCACGAATGGAACGCGGGATGCCGCCTACTTTGACCGGATCGTAGGCCTGCTGGGGCTGGAGAAGCGTTTGCCGCACCGGCCTTCCGAGCTTTCCGGGGGCGAGCAGCAGCGGGTGGCGCTGGCCCGGGCGCTGATCAACAAGCCGGCCATTGTTCTGGCGGACGAACCCACCGGCAACCTGGATTCGAAGAACTCCGAGATCGTGCTGGCCATGCTGCGGCATTCCAACCAGGAGCTGGGCCAGACCGTGCTCATGATTACGCACAACCCGGAAGCTGCCAGCTACGGCGACCGCATCATTCACATGCGCGATGGCGAGATTGTCGCTCCGGAGAAAGATCCGCAGTGGAGCGGGCACTCAGGCTAGCAAGGCATTGGAAAAGGTCCGGGAGAACACGGCTTCAGCCGTGCCGCGAGACGCCACGGTGGACAGCCGCGAAGCGGCGAAAGAATGCAGCCCACGGCGCAAGCCGTGGGGGCGAAGCGGGAACGACATAGCCCTGAAGGGGCGAAAGAGTAGCAACCGCGCGTTTCTTTTTGGCTGCAAACAAAACTGCCGGGCTGCGCTCGGCCTGGACGGGTCGGAGACCCGTCCCTGCACAGTCAAATTCCATGGATGATCTGCGAAAACCGATTCTGCCCGGCAAGGGGGCGTCGGATTACGAGCGCTACCTGCATACCGACGAACTGCTGTCGCTGCAGAAGACCGCGGAAGAATTCCTGCATCCGGATGAAATGACCTTCCAGGTCGTGCATCAGGCTTCCGAGCTGCTCTTGAAGGGTGTGGCCTGGGAGCTCGATCGCGCCCGGGCACTGATTGCCGGCGGGAATTTTCCCAATGCCGCACAGCTCCTGCGGCGCGGTAATCACATGCTGGAATTTCCCATCTCCATGTTGCACGTTCTGGAGACCATCACACCGCACGACTATCATCTGATTCGCGCCGGGCTCGGGCACGGCAGCGGCCTGGATTCGCCGGGCTTTCTGGCACTGCTTCACATCGGTCCGCGACTGGGTGAAGCCTTCCATGGTCAGCTGGAGAGAGCGCATCTCAGTGTGGATGACCTGTATCGCCGTCATGCGGAGTTTTTCGGCCTGCATGATGTGGCCGAGCGCCTGCTGGATTTCGATGAGCGCGTGCACCTGTTCCGCTTTCATCATTTGAAGCTGGCCCAGCGGATCATCGGCGGCGGAGTTGTGGGCACGATGGGGACGCCGGTGGAGGTCCTGCACCAGCGCATGGAGCACCTGTTCTACAAGGAACTTTGGGACGTGCGCAACCGGATCACGGCCAAAGCCAACGAATCCATGTAGAGGGGCGTGCAACCCGGCGTCATTGCTGCAAGGTTGTTCGGTTGTTTATAATCAGGTACGCCGAGCGGGAGTAGCTCAGTGGTAGAGCGCGACCTTGCCAAGGTCGATGTCGCGGGTTCGACCCCCGTCTCCCGCTCCAGATTCTCGGCGGAAGAGTCTCGCGGCCGCGAGGCTTTTTCCATTCGGTAACAGGGCGCGGTACCCAAGTGGTAAGGGAGAGGTCTGCAAAACCTTTATACGTCGGTTCGATTCCGACCCGCGCCTCCAGTTCTCGTTTACACCATCCCGGGAGTCCACGCCTGCCAACTGCCGCACGGTTCGTTCCTTACGGGCGGTGACGCCCGTCCCTCCATTATTTGTTGGTTATTCATCGTCGGAAGGCATGGGTTCTCCGACAATGTTGTAATAAACTTCTTTGGTTTTCGTCGGTTTGGCGGGTTGGGCTTTGGGCGGGGGCGGCGGCTGAGGCTTGGCCGCGGAAATTGGAACTGAAGGGGTTGCGGGAGCGGCTGCCACGGGTTTTGCTACGGGTGCCGGCGCGACGGGTGGCGGCGTGACGACCGGTGCAGCGGGCTTTGGTGGAGGTATCGTGAAAGCAGGAGCCGCTGTAACCGGAACTGGCTTCGTGACTGGCGCCGGCGGCGTGGTCTGGGTCACTGCGGTCTTGGTCATCGCAGGCTGGGTCAATGCGGGCTGGGTCATTGCTGGCGGCGGCGTAGTAGTCTGCGGCATCGTGGGCTGGGGCATCAGAGACTGGGGCAGCCCAGACTGGGTTGGCGCGGTTTGGGGTAAAGGTGCAGGCGCCGCAACCTGAGGAACGATCCGCAGGGGCTCGACCGGAGCTGTGCTCTTCACCGTCTTCACTCTTACCGCTCCCGGCCGCTGGAAGAAATAGTTGATGATTGCCGCTACCAGCGCCGCAATACAAAACTCCAGGATGGAAACGAACAAATCCGGATAGTTATAGGGCCGCTGGGTGAAAGAGGTGGGTAATCCCGAAGACTGTCCGAAAAGATCCCCCAGCCAGGGCACGACCACGTTGTTCATGACCGACACGATCAGGTTCCAGATGGCCTCTCCCAGGATCACCGCCATGATGATCCGGCCAATCCATTTGCGGGGGTCTTCGGATGTGAATGTCTTGTTTGTCGGGTCCATAGTTCTACCGCCTTACTTAGAGATTGTTACACAGTGGTGGATGACGCGGAAGGCAGGGTGCAGCGGAATGACCGAGAGCGGGACGCCCTCGGGACAGCCGGCGGGACGCCGGCGCTACGAAAAATAAAACAGGGCTGACCGGGAAGTCAGCCCTTGGGCATTCTTTTCAATCGATCAGTGTTTACTCGCGGGCTTCGGTTAACGGCATATTCACCAGATGCTCGCTCAGGAACCAAACCTGCAGTTCGTTGGTGCGCAGTACGTCGCTGACGGCGAGGTCATTGGTGCCGTCGTCGCCCAGCTTGTCGGCGAGTTCTGCGAGTTCGCGGCATTCCCCGATAATGATCTTATGGGCATCCAGCAAGCGCGAGAGTTGCACTGGAACCTCTTCGCGCCCGCGAGGTGGACGTTCGATCCGGGTGGTCTCGGCGACGTCGGGAGCCATAGCGAGGCTCACTCCTCCCAGCAGTTGAATACGCTCGGCGATGGTGTCCACCAGTTCCAACTGCTCGTCATAGTGCTTGTCGAACAAAAGGTGGAGCTGATAAAAGGTCGGGCCGGCTACTTGCCAGTGCGATTTCTTGTACAGGTCGCGCAGGGTCATGGTGTCGGCCAAAAGCTGGTTGAGGTGCTCGGTCATTTCCAGGCGGACGGGTTCTTCAAGTTCCAGAGGCAGGGCGTGGCTGACGGTGCCGTATTTCTGGATTTCAGGGGATTTTTGGTGAAAGTGGGGCTGGGCGGTAATGCCGCCGTTGCCGGAAGCAGTTTTCTTGGACATCGGAGTTCTCCTGTTTTTGATTCCTGGGACGGATCCCTAGATACTCGCTTGTTTCAGATGGAAGTTGGTTCGCATCGGTTGCGTTTTAAGAATTGGCACGGGAGCGGGCACACCGGAACGCTGTCTATTATAGACCTTGCCGATTCGGGATGCCCGGTTCGATAAAACCTGCCTTTAACCGATGATCGATGCGACCTGCCAGCAAAATTCCAGATTATTGACTATCATAAAAGGCTCGGTATTTATCTACGGAGAAAACCAGACGTGGCTGAGACGCAGACCAATGGAGTAGAAGTTCTAGAAACCCGCGAGTGGCTGGATTCACTGGATTACGTTTTGTCCCAGGGCGGCCCGGAGCGGGCGGGGCGGTTGCTGCAGCAACTTTCGCTGCACGCGCGGCGGGCTGCCGGCGTGAACCTTCCCTTCACCGCCACGACTCCTTACCAGAACACGATCGCGTCCCGGCAACAGCCGCCATTTCCGGGCAGCCAGGAGATGGAGCGCCGCATCAAGAGCCTGGTGCGTTGGAATGCCCTGGCCATGGTGGTGCGGGCCAACAAAATCCAGGAAGGGATCGGCGGGCACATCTCTACTTTCGCGTCCGCGGCCACGCTGTATGAAGTGGCCTTCAATCATTTCCTGCAGGCACAAACGGAATCCGGGGATCGCGACCTGGTTTATTTCCAGGGTCACGCCGCGCCGGGTATGTATTCCCGCGCCTATCTGGAAGGCAGGATTCCCAAAGAGAAGCTGCAAAATTTCCGTCGCGAGCTGAAAGCGGGCGGAGGTCTCTCGTCCTATCCTCACCCCTGGCTCATGCCCGATTTCTGGGAATTCCCAACCGTCAGCATGGGGCTCGGGCCGATTCAGGCGATCTACCAGGCGCGGTTTATCCGGTACCTGGAGAATCGCGGGCTGAAGACAGCCACGGGCGGACGAGTGTGGGCCTTCATGGGCGATGGAGAAATGGACGAACCCGAATCGCTGGGATCGATCACCCTGGCTTCGCGGGAGCGACTGGACAACCTGATTTTTGTCGTGAACTGCAACCTGCAGCGGCTGGATGGACCGGTGCGCGGCAACGGCAAGATCATTCAGGAACTGGAGGCGATTTTTCGCGGCGCGGGATGGAATGTCATCAAGGTGGTGTGGGGCAGCGACTGGGACAGTCTGATCGGCAACGATCGCGACGGGATTCTGGTCAAGCGCATGGGCGAAATCACGGACGGGCAGTATCAGAAATATTTTGTCGAAAGCGGCGCCTATTTCCGCCACAACCTGTTTGGCAGCGATCCCCGGCTGCTGAAGATGGTGGAGCATCTTTCCGATGAGCAACTCTCCCGGATGCGGCTGGGCGGGCACGATCCCATCAAAGTACACGCCGCCTACAAAGCTGCGACCGAACACAAGGGGGCGCCAACCGTCATTCTGGCCAAAACCATCAAGGGTTATGGGCTGGGTGAGGCCGGCGAAGGCAAGAACATTACCCACCAGCAGAAAAAGCTCAACGAAGACGAATTGCGCATGTTCCGTTCGCGGTTCGGGATTCCCATCCCGGATGAGGAGTTGCAGGACGCGCCTTTTTATCGTCCGGCGGATGACAGTCCGGAAATCCTCTACATGCAGGAGCGCCGCAAGCGGCTGGGCGGGCATCTGCCGGAGCGCAAGGTGCGTTCCAAGCCGATTGCGCCGGTTGCGGAATCCCACTTCGAGGAGTTTCACAAGGGCACGGACGGGCGCGAAGTTTCGACCACCATGGTTTTTGTGCGGCTGCTTTCGAAATTGCTGCGCGATCCGGAAATCGGCAAGCTCATTGTTCCTATCATTCCTGACGAAGCGCGCACCTTCGGCATGGAAGCGCTGTTCCGGCAGGTGGGAATTTATTCGAGTGTGGGCCAGCTCTACGAGCCGGTGGATATGGACACCCTCCTTTATTACAAAGAGGCCAAGGACGGGCAGATTCTGGAAGAAGGCATCACCGAAGCCGGTTCCATCTGCTCGTTTATCGCCGCCGGGACCGCCTACGCCAATCACGGGATCAACACGATCCCGTTTTTTATTTACTACTCGATGTTCGGCTTCCAGCGCATCGGCGACTTAATCTGGGCTGCCGCCGATATGCGAACCCGCGGCTTCCTGGTGGGCGGCACGGCTGGCCGCACCACGCTTGCGGGCGAGGGATTGCAGCATCAGGACGGTCACAGCCATGTGCTGGCGCTGTCGGTGCCCAATCTGCTGGCGTATGATCCGGCGTTTGCTTACGAAATTGCCGTCATCATTCAGGACGGTATAAAGAGGATGTATGTGGACCAGGAGTCCATCTTCTATTATTTGACGGTCACCAACGAACCGCTGGCCATGCCGGGAATGCCGGAGGGGAAAGATGTCAAGGCCGGCATTCTGAAGGGACTCTATCGTTTCCGGACATCGAACAAGAAAGATTCGAAGCTGCGGGCGCAACTGTTCGGCAGTGGCACGATCATGTACGAAGTGCTCAAGGCGCAGCAGATTCTGGAAGAAAAATATGGAGTGGCGGCGGATGTCTGGAGTGTGACCAGTTACAAGAGCCTGTACCGCGATGGCAACGACTGCGATCGCTGGAACATGCTGCATCCGGGCGAAACGCCACGGGTGCCGTTCGTCACCCAGTCGCTGAAAGATGCACCTGGAGTGCTGGTGGCGGCATCGGATTACATGAAAGTTCTGCCCGAATCGATCGCGCAGTGGCTGCCGCGTCCGCTGGTGGCTCTGGGTACGGATGGATTTGGACGCAGCGAGAGCCGGGCGGCGTTGCGGGATTTCTTCGAGGTGGATGCGAAGCATATTGTGCTGGCCACGCTGACCGCGCTGGCGCGCGACAAGCAGATCAAGCCTGACGTGCTGCAGAAAGCGGTCAAGGATCTCGGCATCAATCCGGAAAAAGCGAATCCGGCGAATACGTAAAATGTAGCGTCGGTATCCTGCCTTCGGTTGGTGTTGCGTGAGGGCACCGCGGGAGGGCACGGCTTCAGCCGTGCCGCACGAATTGTTGAGCGACAGGCTTCAGCCGCTGGGGTTTGCTTTGTTGAGCCGTTTAGAACGAAGAGCGGACCGCAGACGCTGAAGCGCGACTCATTTGCAGGGCTTAGCGGCACGACTGAAGTCGTGCCCTTCCCCACGAAACTGACGGTGGGCGGGACGCCCACCGGACAGCCGTCGGGATGCCGGCGCTACACGAGACGCCAGCGCTACGTTGGAGCAACGACGGCGCATCAGGGAGCGAATACTCAGTGAAAGAATTCAAACTGCCGGAACTCGGCGAGAATATTGACCAGGGCGATCTTGTCCGCCTGATGATTTCTCCTGGCGCCAACGTCATCGAAGGCCAGCCAGTGATGGAATTGGAAACCGACAAGGCGGTGGTCGAGGTTCCATCTTCAGTGACTGGTACGGTTCACGAGATTCGAGTCAAAGAAGGACAGAAGATCAAGGTTGGCCAGGTGATCTTCACGGTCGAGAATGGCGTTGGTGCAAAAGCTAAGGCCACTGAATCGAAAGCTCCGGCGAAAGTGCCGACAGAGAAGGCTCCGGCACCGAAGGCCGCGGCTCCATCCAAAGGGGAAGCGCCCCCGGTGGTGGTTTCTTCCCCATCCAGGTCTGCGGCTCCCCCGTCATCGTTCCCCCAGTCTTCGGGGGCTGGCGCAAGTGAATTCAGACTTCCGGAACTGGGGGAGAACATCGACCAGGGCGACCTGGTGCGGCTGATGATTTCCCCGGGCGCAAAGATCTCCGAAGGACAGCCGGTGATGGAACTGGAAACCGACAAGGCGGTGGTCGAAGTGCCCTCTTCGGTGACTGGAACGGTGAAAGAGATCAAGGTCAAGGAGGGTACCAAGATCAAAGTGGGCCAGGTGATTTTTACCCTGGAGGGTGGCGCGACCGCTCAACCGGAAAAGCCGACGCACGTTCCGGTGGAGCACATTTCCGAACAGCATGAGGCTCGGCTGTCGCTACAGGCGGCAATCCAAGCCGAAGGAAAAACCGAAGCGCAAGTAATTCTGCCGGATCAGCCGCAGGCGCCGGCACCCAAGGTTTTTACTATGCCCGAACAGTTGGGCAAAGTCGCGGGCACCGAGCAGCGCGCGCCTGCGCCTGCCGCACCTCACGTCCGGCGTCTGGCGCGGGAAATCGGGGTGGACATCTACGAAGTGAAAGGCAGCGGCCCCGGCGGGCGGATCAGCGAAGATGACGTCAAGGTCTACGCCAAGTCCCAGCTCACTTCTGCCACGGCAGCTCAGTCGGTGCAGTCCAGTCCTTTCGTACAACCGGCGCTTCCCGACTTCACCAAGTTCGGAAAGATCGAGCGCGTCTCCATGCGCGGCGTGCGGCGCAAGACGGCGCAGCACCTGTGGGAGGCCTGGACCACGATTCCGCACGTCACCCAGCAGGACAAGGCAGATATCACGGAACTGGAGCAACTGCGCGCGCGCTTCGCGCCCAAGGCGGTGGAAGCCGGGGGCAAGATGACGGTAACCGCGATCGCGCTGAAAGTCTGCGCCTCGGCCCTGAAAGTGTTTCCCCAATTCAACGCCAGCATCGACATGGCGAAGGAAGAGATTGTCTACAAGCAATACATTAACGTCGGCGTGGCCGTGGACACCGATCGCGGCCTGCTGGTGCCGGTGATTCGCGATGTGGACAAGAAAAACATCGTTGAACTGGCCGCCGAGCTGACCCAGATTTCCCGCAAAGCCAAGGACAAGAAACTCGCGCCCAGTGAGATGGACGGAGGGACATTCACCATCACCAACCTTGGCGGGATTGGCGGAACCGGATTTTCTCCGATCGTGAATTACCCCGAGGTCGCCATTCTGGGGCTGTCGCGCTCCAGCATGGAACCGATCTGGATGAATGGTAAATTCGAGCCGCGGCTGGTGCTGCCGCTGTCACTCTCCTACGATCATCGGCTGATTGATGGCGCCGATGCTGCACGGTTCCTGCGCTGGATCGCGGAGGCCTTTGAGCAGCCGTTCCTGCTGTCGGTGCAAGGATAAGTTTGTGTGGGGCGGGCGCCCTCGCCCGCCGCATTTGAATCTGATTTTTGTGTTCGTTTTTTGGGACTGAGTCTTGAGCAGGTAAGTCCAAGTCAAAAGCGGCGGGCGAGGGCGCCCGCCCCACACAAGCTTAAATGCCGGAAACTTCAAACTTGCACATTGCTGTGGTGGGCGGCGGGCCGGGTGGCTACGCCGCTGCGTTTCTCGCCGCCGATCTGGGAATGAGAGTCACCCTGATTGACCCGGAAGCGAATCCGGGCGGAGTCTGCCTGTACCGCGGCTGCATTCCCTCGAAGGCCTTGCTGCACGTGGCCAAGCTGATCGATGAGTCCCGCCACGCCAGGAACTGGGGAATTGAGTACGGTGATCCCAAGATCGATCTGGCGCGCCTGCGATCATGGAAAGAGGGCGTAGTAAAAAAGCTTACCGGCGGTCTGGGCATACTTTCGAAGCAGCGCAAGGTTGAATACATCCAGGGAACTGCAGCCTTCGAGAGTTCGAACACGCTACGTATTTCCAAGACCAGCGGCGGAGATCAGAGCGTGAGCTTTGATCGCATCATTCTCGCGACTGGCTCTCGTCCCGCAATCATTCCCAGCCTCAAACTCGACAGCCCGAGAGTCATGGATTCCACCTCGGCTCTGGATTTGAGCGAAGTGCCGGGAACCCTGCTGGTGGTTGGTGGCGGCTACATCGGCCTGGAGTTGGGCACGGTGTATGCGGCTCTTGGCTCGAAAGTTTCCGTTGTCGAGATGTTGTCTGGACTCCTGCCGGGCGCAGACCGGGACCTGGTTCTGCCTCTGCACAAACGGGTAGAGAAGATTTTCGATTCCATAATGCTCAACACTACCGTTGCCGCGATGAAGGAAGAGGCGAACGGCATCCGTGTGAGCTTCGACGGACCTGAAGTCAAAGAGCGCGAAAAAGTCTTCGACAAGGTTCTGGTATCGGTGGGGCGCAAGCCGAATTCCGAAATTCCAGGTCTGGAAAAAACCCAGGTTGAGATCGGGGCGCGTGGATTCATCCCGGTGAACAAACAGCTGCAGACGAGCGATCCCGCAATTTACGCCATCGGCGACGTGGTCGGGGAGCCCATGCTGGCACACAAAGCCTCGCATGAGGGACGGACCGCCGTCGAAGCCATCGCTGGCGACAAGGTTGCATTTGAGCCGGCCGCGATTCCTGCCGTAGTCTTCACCGATCCTGAGATCGCTTGGTGCGGGCTCACAGAAACCCAGGCACAGAAAGAAAATCGCGAAATCAAGGTGGCAAAATTTCCCTGGGCTGCGTCAGGCCGGGCCATGACCCTCGACCGGACGGAAGGCATGACCAAGCTGATCCTCGATCCGCAGACCGAGCGCGTGCTGGGCGTGGGCATCGTGGGGGCAGGCGCGGGCGAGCTTATCGCCGAAGGCGTCCTGGCGGTCGAGATGGCTGCCCTCGCCAAGGATCTGGCGATGACCATTCACCCGCATCCCACGCTTTCCGAAACTGTCATGCAAGCCGCCGAGGTTTTCTTCGGCACCAGCACAGACATTTACCGGCCGAAGAAAAGCTGAAATCCCGCCCGCGTTACACGGCCGAATCCATGTCGGTACCAGCCTCACCGGTGTGGCGGCACGATGGACTCAGCGACGAGCGAGGACGCTGGCGCCTACATTACAATGCAACGGTTATGTTTTGCGTTTTGAAGCGAGTGCCGTGGCCGCTCATCTGCCTCACTATTGTTTTGGCGACGAGTGCGCCGGTTTCGGCTTACCAGGTGTTGCCGGGACAACCGGCCGCCAGCGGGACTGCTGCACCAGCAAATGGAGCCGCGACCGATCCGCTCGGCCGCACCACTCCCAGCGGCACGTTGTATGGATTTCTTCAGGCCGCGCAGTCCGGAAATAATTCGACCGCAGCACAATACCTGCAGATGCCCCCGGCCCGTCGCCTGACGCAAGGGGAAGACATTGCCTCCAAGCTGAAAGTGGTGATCGATCGCTCCTTTTCCGGCGACCTGCGGAAGATCAGCAATCAAGCCGAGGGGACGCCGCAGGAGGGAATGCCCCTCGACAAGCAGCGAGTGGGCAGTCTGAACTCCGGCGACGTCGAAGGCGATCTCATTCTTTCCCGCGTCGCCGACCCGGATCACGGAAAAATCTGGCTCATCTCTTCCGAGACTCTGGTCAAGGTGCCTGAGCTTTACGAGCAAGCCGCAGTACATCAGGTAGAAGCTCATCTTCCCGTCGCTCTGGTACGGAACGAATTTTGGGGACTTCCGTTATGGCAGTGGCTGGCGATCCTGGTCGCAATTCCGGTCGCGGCGCTGTTGGCGTGGCTGGCAGTTCAGCTTCTGAGGTTCCCCTGGTACATGTGGGCGCGCTATCGCCAGCATGCCGTGGCAGAAGCGTGGAGTTCGTTCGTGCGCCCGCTTTGGCTGGTGCTGGGCGTTCTCATCCACGGCATTCTGGTTTCCTACATTCGCATTCCTGTGCTGCAAAGGCATCACTACCAGCAGATCGCAACCGTGGTAGCTGTGATCGGCGCCAACTGGCTGTTGTGGCGGGTTCTGCGGCAAGTGATGCGGAGCTTGAGGCAACGCGCCGCTCTCTCGGGACGGATGGGCACGGAATCGCTCATGATCCTGGGCGAGCGCATGCTCAAGGCCGCGATCTTCGTGCTGGCGATTTTTACCGTGCTGGGGACGCTCGGGTTCAACCTCACTACACCGCTCGCGGGCCTGGGCATCGGCGGCATTGCGGTCGCCTTCGCCGCGCAAAAAACCCTGGAGAACCTCTTCGGAGGGGTTTCGCTTCTGGGCGATGAAGTCATGCGCATTGGAGATGTCTGCCGCTTTGGTGACCGCGTGGGCACGGTGGTGGACATCAGTTTGCGCTCAACCCGAATTCGTACTCCGGAGCGGACCGAACTTTCCATTCCTAATGGTTCCCTGGCCACGATGAACCTGGAGAACCTGAGCCGCCGGGACAAAATTCTGTTCAACGCCAAGCTCGGACTGCGCTACGAGACTTCGCCCGACCAGATGCGCTATGTGCTGGTGCAGGTGCGGCGCCTGCTTTACGAGCATCCCAAGGTGGAAACCGAAGGCGCCCGCAGCCGCTTTGTCTCGTTTGACGAGAGCGCCATGACCATGGAGATTTTTTGCTACATCCTTACCCGGGACAACGATGAGTTCCTGGCCATTCGCGAAGATATTCTGCTGCGGATCATGGATGTTGTGGACGCGGCCGGCACCGGCTTTGCCTTTCCGTCGCAGACCCTCTATCTGGGCCGGGACACCGGTGTGGACAAGGAGAAGGCGGAGCGTGCGGCCCGCGAGGTGCAGAAATGGCGAGAGAATAATCAGTTGCCGTTTCCCGACTTTCCTCCTTCCGACATTTCCGAGATCAGCAATTCTCTGCCTTATCCGCAGCCCGGGTCGGCGGTGGGAAGCAGAAAGGGAGCGTGAGCGTGCGTCCAGTCGCCGGTTCGGTTGTTTCGATAGCCGTTGTAACGTCTCTTCTGTCGCTATCGTTTTTTTCGCCGCAAGTTTATTCCCGGGAGGTACCCATGCAGAGTTCCACCGCGACACCCGCACCCATCGCCGAAGTGTCGCCTTCGTGGGTGAAAGACTCCTCCGCAAAGCTGGAAGTCGAGCTGGCAGCCAAATATGGGCAGCCGCAGCGGGCACGAATCAAGCGAGGTCTGCACCAGGTTGCTGAATTCTGGCGCACGGAGGATGGCGACGCGGGCACGTTCGAAGAGTTTGTCCGCGCCAACTTTGCCGGTGACCAGGCCACGCTGGATACGATGTTCGATCGCCTGGAGCGGCTTCTGGAGCAACTTGGCGGGCACATGCACGAGATCAACCGCGAGTTTCGCCAGCAGCTGGACCTCGATCTCGGTCCGGTGCTTCCGTTCGATGAAATCATCGGCGGCTACGATCCGTCGGCGCACGTCACAGATGATTTCTTCAAGAACAAGCTGGCCTTCGTGGTGCTGCTGAACTTTCCGCTCACTACACTTGAAGAACGTCTGAAGGAGGGACCGTCGTGGTCTCGGCGGCAATGGGCGGAAGTGCGCCTGGCGGAGGGTTTCTCCAAACGGATTCCCGCGGAGGTGAACCTGGGTATCGCGCAGGCGGAAGCGCAGAGCGGTCAGTACATTTCGGACTACAACATCTGGATGTATCACCTTCTGGATTCGAAAGGACAGCGGTTGTTCCCGCCGAAAATGCGCCTGCTCAGCCACTGGAACCTGCGCGACGAGATCAAGTCCGACTATGCGGACCCGGCCAGCGGTCTCTCCAAGCAGCAGATGATTCAGCAGGTGATGGAGCGTATCGTCACGCAGACGATTCCCGCGGTCGTAGTCAACAACGCCGCGGTCGACTGGAATCCGTTCACCAACGAAGTGACACCTGCGGCGGTGAAAGATTCCGACACGACGGCTGCGGCGGCGAAGCCCAGCAACGCGCGCGAACCGGATACGCGTTACGCCATGCTGCAGAAAACCTTCCTGGCGTCGAAGAAAGTTGATCCTTATTCTCCGACTGCGCCGACGTTAATCGCCCGCCGCTTTGACGAAGACCGCGAAATTCCGGAAGCACGAGTTCGCGCCATGCTGGAGCAGGTGCTGACGTCGCCGCTGGTCCCGCAAGTGGCAAAGCTGATCGAATCGCGCCTGCAGCGCGCGCTGGAGCCGTTTGACGTCTGGTACAGCGGCTTCCGGCCGGGCAGCCAGTACACCGAAGCCCAACTGGATGAAATGGTGGCGAAGAAATATCCAACGCCGCAGGCGTATCAGCAGGACATTCCCAACCTGCTGATGAAACTCGGTTTCTCTCCTGAGCGCGCGCAACATGTCGCCCAGAATATTGTGGTCGATCCGGCGCGCGGCTCGGGCCACGCCATGGCCGCGGAGATGCGAGCGGAAAAGGCCCACCTGCGGACGCGCGTGGAAAAGAGCGGCATGAACTACAAGGGTTTCAACATCGCCGTCCACGAAATGGGGCATAACGTCGAACAAACATTTTCCCTCAACGACGTTGACCACACTTTGCTTAAAGGCGTGCCGAATACGGCGTTCACCGAAGCGCTGGCTTTCGTCTTTCAGGGACACGATCTTGAATTGCTGGGTTTGCCGGCTCCCGATGCCAAGAGCCAGGCGGAAAAAACGTTGAACGATTTCTGGGCCACTTACGAAATATCGGGTGTCGCGCTGGTGGACATGGCGGTCTGGCACTGGATGTACGACCATCCCCAGGCCACGCCGAAGGAACTGAATGACGCTACGGTGCAGATTTCAAAAGACGTATGGAACCGGTACTACGCGCCCGTCTTTCACAGGAAAGATGTGGTGCTGCTGGGCGTCTACTCGCACATGATCGACTCGTTTCTCTACCTGCCCGACTATCCTATCGGCCACTTGATTGCGTTTCAGATCGAGGAGCAGATGAAGAAGGCGGGAGCGATCGGGCCCGAGTTTGAGCGCATGGCGAAGATGGGTGACGTCACGCCCGATCTGTGGATGGAGCACGCTACCGGAAAGCCCGTGGGTGCGGAGGCTTTACTGGAAGCCACCCAGATCGCGCTGGCCTCAGTCAACGGGATACGCCGATGAAGGAGCGGGCAGGTAGGCCGCGACCACACACGCTGGTTTAATGTGGCCGCGGGCGACTCGCCCGCGCGGCTGAACTCCTAGCGGGTTTTGCGATTCAAACTTGTTGTCCACCACTGCAGCACCAGATGGGTCGGGAAATATACCAGCAGAGGCACAACAATCAAATAAGCCAGCAGATACGCCCATCCCGGCACTATGTGTTGTTCACGAAAAAAAGGTCCGCGGGCCCAATTGACGTCATATTGCGGCCGCCAGAAATAATTGATCGGCACCACCACCCAGGTGGTGAGGGTCTGATATTTCCATCCTCGTTTGTCATAACCCAATCGCCAGATCGCCGACAGCAGCAGTGGCGGCGTCACTAAATGAAACAGGCTTAGAAGGCGGAGATACAGGGGAAGGCCGCTGTCGAACATATACTCGGTGCCACCGACCAGGTGCTTCCCGCTCAGGGCCGCTCCCAGCAAATCAATGGTGTAGAGACTTTGGAATAGAAGCAGTCCGGTGGCTTGCCACGAGAAAATCAGGGGGCTTTCCAGCCACAACGCAACTGCGATAAGAATATTTCCCAAATCGCAGAAATAGAAGAAATTCTGAGCTCCGTAGTGCTTCCAGTAGAGCGGCGCCCAGGCCACCACCCAGAGGGTCCACACCAGCTTGAGCCAAAGCGGCAGCCGCATGGCCGCCATTGTACCCGCCAATTACCACAGTAACTTGCTGGCCTCCAGCAGTGTACCTAGCATTGAATGCTATGAGTTACCAAGCGCTATTATTCTGCCCGGACGAAAAAACGGCCCGCGTAGTCAGCCAGGTCTTGAATGAACTGGAATTCCATGTCGAGCCCTGCAACGAGCCTTTTGCTGCGGTCAAAAGATTGATGGCCCAGCATTTCGACGCGATCGTCGTCGACTGTGACAACGAGCAGAACGCAGCGCTGTTGTTCAAGAGCGCACGAAATTCGAATTCGAACCAGGCTTCGCTGGCGGTCGCGGTGGTGGAAGGACAGGCGGGGGTGGCCAAGGCCTTCCGTATCGGTGCCAATCTGGTCCTGACCAAACCGATTCATGTCGAACAGTCCAAGGGCACGTTGCGTGTCGCGCGCGGGTTACTGCGCAAGGGGCAAACTGCGAAGCCGGCACCGGGAGTTGGCACGCCCGCGGAATCGCCCGGGGTCCAGCAGCCTTCACCTTCTGCACCGTCAATCTCTGCCTCAGCACCGTCGTTTCCGGCACCCTTTGCTTCTGCGCCTGCGTCATCCGCGCAGTTCGCGGCTCAGCATTCGAACACACCGCCGCCCATGGCCAGCGCGTCCGCGTTCGAGCTGGACGCGGAACCGGCTCCGCAGCCCGACGCTGCCGAAGCTACCTTGCTCGAGTACATGCCGGACTCCGCGCCTTCAGGCACCGACAAATCGCCACGTGCAGCCGCAGATTCCAGCCCCTCTAAGCAGTATCCCTGGCAACCACGCTCCAAGCCGCAGGCTGAGCCCATGGCCTCCGCCCTGCGCCGGGCGGCGGAAGCGGCGGGGAAAATCGAGTTCGAAGCTCCAGCACCGGGATCTACTGCTTCTTCAGCGTCCGCCGCTTCGATCTCCGCGACTTCGATGTCTTCTGCTTCTATGTCGAAGAGCGGCGCCGCAGCCGCACCTGCGCGTGCCAAGGAAGCCCTGACTCCCGGCGCTGGCCTGAGCGGGTTGAAGCCGGCTGTCAAAGCTGTTTCGCCTTCCAGCTTGCCTGGACTTGCGCAGCCTGAAATTTCACAACCTGAAATTGCGAAGACTGCGGAACCAGTGGCCGAGGGATCCTGGGATTCAAACCCGGCAACGCCCAGCGTCGAGGAGATTCGATTTTCTTCGTTGGGCGAGAATGCGGAGCAGGATTCCAGTGCCGGAGGCAGCAGGAAGACTCTGCTCCTGGTATTCGCGCTCCTGGCAATCATTGCGGCCGGGTATTTTGGCTGGACCAAGATGCAACCCACGCACTCCCAACCGGTGCCGCAATCAGTGGCTCCGGCAAATCCGGGGACGGCCGTTCTGCCTCCACCGGCTTCGCCCGCAGCCACCGACACTCAAGCGGCACCCGATGCGGTAGTAGCGCAGGCTCCGGAACAGTCTTTAGGCACGCCGGTTGCCGGTCCTTCTTCGTCGAAGCCTTCGGCTGCTGTAGTCGCCGATGCTCCTGGAGTCAAGGCCTCCGTTCCGGCCAAGACACCGGCTGTCGCGAATGATGTCACCGTGATCAAGGCGCCGGGCCAGCCCAAGCCGGAACAACCAGAGACTCTGGTGGTGAAGAATTCTCCCGCAGCCGAGGCCAAGGCTGAGCCTGAACCGGAGGAACCGGAGCAAGCGCCGGCCCCCGCCAGCATCGCAACCGATTCGAGCAGCAGCGTGCTGTCGAGTCTGGTGAATACGAATGCGGTCAATGTTCAGAAAGCTCCGCCGCAAACAGTGCGGCTGTCCCAAGGCGTTTCCCAGGGCCTCCTGATCAAGAGGGTCCAACCCGAGTATCCGGCGCAAGCCCGGCAGATGCGACTGGAAGGCAAAGTCGAATTGCAGGCGAACATTTCCAAGACCGGCAGCATCACGGCGGTCAAGCAGCTCAGTGGAGACGGGACATTGGGGCGCGCCGCCATCGATGCAGTCCGGCAGTGGAAATACAAACCCTATTATCTGAATGGCGAGCCCATCGAAATTCAGACTCAGATTACGGTGAACTTCAAGCTGCCGTAAATCACGCAGGGCACGTAGGGGCGGGTGTCCCACCCGCCCAGCGGAGCGCAAGCTCCGTAGTGTTGCGGCAATCAATATCTTGCAGGCCAATCCGGCGAGCTCCGCTCGCCCGCCCAGACGAGGACGTCTGGGCCTACGTGTTCGTTGATCACAAAACGCGCCCGGTTTCCTGCGAGTTATAATCAAGAGCTACCCACCCGCTGAAATTCCTTTCTGTGCGGAGGGGACCAATTTTATGGATTTCAAGCTAGTCAGCGATTACGAACCGCGCGGCGACCAGGCCACGGCGATCGAGGCCCTGGTTCGGGGAGTTTTCGATCGCGAACAGCACCAGGTTCTGCTGGGCGTGACTGGCTCGGGCAAGACCTTCACCATGGCCAAGGTGATTGAGCAGGCGAACCGGCCTGCGATCGTGATGGCGCATAACAAGACCCTGGCGGCCCAGCTCTATCATGAATTCAAGAGCTTCTTTCCACACAATGCGGTGGAATATTTCGTTTCTTATTACGACTACTACCAGCCCGAGGCTTATGTTCCCGCTGCCGACCTCTATATCGAAAAGGAATCCACGATCAACGATGAGCTCGACAAGCTGCGCTTGTCCGCAACCCGGTCGCTTTTCGAACGGCGCGATTGCCTGATCGTTTCCTCGGTGAGCTGTATTTATGGCCTGGGCTCGCCGGAAGCCTACTACGGCATGCTGCTTTTCCTGGAGAAGGGCCAGAAGATCAAGCGCGAGGACATTACTCGCAAGCTGGTGGAGATTCTCTACGAGCGCACCGACGGCGACTTTCGGCGCGGCACGTTTCGAGTTCGCGGCGATGTGATCGAAATCTTTCCTACCTATGACGACATGGCGTACCGGGTGGAGTTGTGGGGAGACGAAGTGGAATCGCTCTCGCAGATCGATCCACTGTTCGGAGCGGTCAAGCAAAAATACGTGCGTCTGCCGATTTATCCCAAGACCCACTATGTGATGAAGCCGGAAACTCGCGACAAGGCTGCGCAGTCCATTCGCGAAGAACTGCTCTGGTGGGAATCGGAACTGGAGAAGCAAGGCCGGGTAGTGGAAGCGCAACGGGTGCACCAGCGCACCATGTACGACCTGGAAATGATCAAGGCCATGGGCTATTGCCATGGTATCGAAAATTATTCCCGGCATTTTACGGGGAGGCTTCCGGGCGAACCGCCGCCGACTTTGCTCGACTACTTCCCTCGCGACTTCATGATGTTCATCGACGAGTCGCACCAGACCGTGCCGCAGCTGCACGGCATGTACCACGGCGACCGTTCACGCAAAGAAACTCTGGTCGAATACGGCTTCCGTCTGCCGTCGGCGCTGGACAACCGACCGCTGACGTTTGAGGAGTTCGAACACCGGATGAACCAGATGGTCTATGTTTCCGCCACGCCGGGTCCGTATGAGCTGACCAAATCAGCAGGCGTGGTGGTGGAGCAGATTATCCGTCCTACTGGCCTGGTGGATCCTCCGGTCGAAATTCGCCCGGTGAAGGGACAGATTGACGACTTGCTGCACGAAATTCGCGATCGGGTGTCGCGTGGCGAGCGCGTGCTGGTGACCACGCTCACCAAGCGCATGGCGGAGGATCTGGCCGAGTACTACAGCGAAGTCGGCGTGAAGTGCCGCTACATGCACTCCGAGATTGAGACTCTCGAACGGGTAAAGATTCTGCGCGATCTGCGCAAGGGCGAGTTCGATGTGCTGATTGGCATCAACCTGCTGCGCGAAGGACTCGATCTGCCCGAAGTTTCGCTGGTGGCAATTCTCGATGCCGACAAGGAAGGTTTCCTGCGGTCCAGTGGATCGCTCATCCAGACCATTGGCCGTTGCGCCCGCAATCTGAATGGTCGCGCCGTTCTTTATGCGGACCGTATGACCGACTCGATCAACAAAGCCATCAGCGAAACCGACCGCCGGCGCGCCATCCAGGTGGCGTACAACGAGGCCAACGGGATTACGCCGGAGTCCATCGTGCGGCCGCTGGACATGACCTTAGCCCGGATCATCGAAGCCGATTACACCGATCTGACCGACGTCGAGACCGAAGGCTTGCCCGACTTCAAGTCCCAGGAAGAGCTGGATGCCTACATCAAGAAGCTGGAAAGCGATATGCGCGAGGCAGCCAAACGCTTCGAGTTCGAAAAGGCGGCCAAGCTGAGAGACATGATCAAGGAACTACGAACGAAAGAGTTCCTGATCGCGTGAACCGCGAGCCGGTGTGGCGCGGGCGCCCTCGCCCGCGGCCTTTGACTTTACCTTTCTGATCAGCACACGCACGCAAGCCAAAGTCGGTTCGGCCAGGGCGATACCGCGCTGGCGCCCTCATTGTGGCCGCACGAAGTACTGAACGCCTTGCTTGCCGGAAAAAAGCGCAAGCGCATTTCCGGGGCGACAATGCAAAACTTCCTCTGTGATCTGACGGTGCTGCCGGTAGCTCTGGAACAAGTTGCTGCCGGAATTGTCTTTGACAGGATTCAATCCGTCAGTCGCGAGTACAGGCTTACCGCTTACGATGCCGCCTATCTATACCTGGCCCTCGAAAGGGAACTGGAACTCGCAACTTTGGATGAAGCGTTGATCCGTGCATGCAAGAATGCGGGTGTGGCTTTGGTGCAGCCGTGACGCACAATCTCCGTCCGAATGCTGGCGGCGACCGAGCAATGAAGTGCATCTCCTCGGTATCCACTGCCGGCCATCAACGCTTCAGATTCTATTTCAGATATTTAGTGGGCTGGACTATCGCAATTCCCTGCCAAGGGTTGAGCGCAAGCAGGTCGGCATCTCCTGTGAGGATCAAGGTGGCCTTTCCATTCAGCGCAACTTCGAGAAATTTATCGTCTTTGGTGTCGCGACATGCGCGTACCGGATACACGATCGGTACGAACTCAGCCAGCCGCCCGAGCAGTCGCAGGAATTGTTGGCGGTCTTCGAGGCTGATGTAGCGGTCAAATGTCGGCCGGGCGAGGACGTCGGCCAGTTCGTTCATCGTGGCTTCGGAAACCAGCAGGATGCTGTTGTCCACGGCCTTGCGAACAGCCTGTGCGGAAACTGACGAAGGCAGTAAAAGCCGGCTGACCAGCGCGTTCGTGTCGACGACGATGCGCGGGCGCATCAGTCTCGCAGCAGGGCGTTCAGTTTGGCCTGGTTGAGGCCGCGAGCTTTGGCCTGGTCAGCGACCCGATCGCAAAAGCGTTGGAACTCTGCCGAGTTGAGGTCACGAATTCTCTCGTACTCCTGCGCCGACATGATCACGGCAACATCGCGATTTTGGCGTCGAATCATCACCGGCTCGCGCTGAGCTGCGTCCAGGAGCGCGGCGAGGCGTTGCTTGGCATCCGTCGCAGATACGGTTCGCATCTGTCTATAATAGACAAATTAGACAAATTGTACAATATCGCGGTCGATTGGACGCTTTGGCGTCACTTCTGCGCGGGCGAGTCGCCCGCGACCAGCACAAATCCCGTCACAGACATCTCAAAAGCGAGCGGGCTAACGCCCGGATCTCGCCGCTCGGGCCATTTCTTTTCGATAGAGCGTAAAGCCGTCGGTTGTCTGTGACTGGAACTTCACGTTGGTGGCTGGGAGTTTCTCGCTCTGGCCGAGGAATAAGTATCCGCCCGGCTGCAGATACAGGTGCAGGCGTTGCACCAATGCTATCCGCTGGGCCATGGAGAAATGGGGCAGCACGTCCATGCAGAAGATGCAATCGAACTGTCCCAGGAACGCCGGCTTGGCCAGGTTCATGCGGGAAAACCTGACCAGATTGCGCAATCGCGGCTTCACCAGCAGGTGATTGCCGACTTTCGCGAAGTACGCCTGCACCAGGTGATCGGGAACCTGCTCGAAAGTGGCAAGCGGGTAGAGGCCGCGCTCTGCGGATTCGAGGGCCTGGCGGCGGATGTCGCTGGCCACGATATGCACGTTCCAGCCGCCGTTGCTGGAGTTCAACGCCTCGCACACCGCCATGCCGATGCTGTACGGTTCCTCACCGGTGGAGCAACCGGCGCTCAGGATGCGAAGACTGCGGGGATTTTCGGCTGACTTGCGTGCTTCCAAGTCCGGCAAAACTACCTTGCCGAGGGATTCAAATGCGGCGGGGCAACGGAAAAAGCGGGTCACGCCATCCAGCAGGTACTCGGCCAGTGCTTCGCACTCGGCATCGGACGAACTCAGTCGTTCGAGCAAGATGGTGATCGACGGGATGCGTTGGGAGCAGAGCGCTCCGGATACCGCCTGGGTGAGCTTATCCGTGGGTGCATCCAGCAATACTCCGGTCTGACGCTCCAGAATGAGGCGCAGTTCGGAAAGTTCGCGCTCGCTCAAGCAGACATTCGCCGTCGGATTAAGCATGACAAACCCCACCCGGGGAAGTTCAGCGCCAAGCTCGACTAGCGGCGCTTTAAGGGGAGGCTGTCTTCAGTACGGCTCAGGAACTCGCGGCCGCAGCCCGGACTCTGGTTCTGGCTTCGTTTTCCGCCTGCTTCTCCACCGCGTTCAGTTCCTTTTCGATGGAGGAGAAGCGCTGCAGGATTTCGTGCATGCGCACGGCCATGTTACGGATGGTTTCAATTTGCGAGCGCGCCGTGGAGGAAAGGGATCCCGGTTCAAGCAGCAGGAGCTCGGAGTTTCCCAGAACCGAAGTGAGCGAGTTGTTGAGCGTATGCCGCTCGTTCAAAATGTAGCGGCCCAGCGCCGCTTGCCGCTCCAGCGACTTCGCGGCTTGCTCGGCCACGTGGGCCCGCGCCATTGCCTGACCCAGCCGCAAAACCTCCGCTGAGACCAGCACCAGCGCGTCCAGCCAGCCTTCCTGTTGCTGCAGAATCCTGACGCCAGGCGGGCCCTGGCGTGCTTCCGCAGCGGATGGCTTGGCTTTGCATACAAACAAAACTGGCTTGCCGGGCGGATCGAGCGCTTTGAATACCGCAGGAAGAATTCCGGGGTTCACCGCCCCGACAATAGCCATATCGAAGCCGTCCGCATCCAGATCGCGGCAGATGTCACCGCTCATCAGGGTGAATGCCGGCGCGTTTCGTTCGCCATGCCAACGATCCATCACCACACGTGAAAAGTCTGGATCGTCCGAAATAATCAATACGGTGGCCTGATCCAAAGTTCTCTCCGTTTTCTGATCGTCTGCCTGAGCGTCGGCTAGAAAAACAGCGAACCTCAGCGGCTAGCCGGATCTATCTCAGCAACTTGCGGCACGACTGAAGTCGTGCACGGGCTGAAGCCCTCATTCATTGAAAGGGCGAACTAAAAGCCCTGCTCCACCCCTTAGACCTTGTCGTCGTTGTCCGGTGGATGCGCGCCCGAGGGGTTTTCCTCCCACTCCGGAGCGCTGTTCACCTCAAACTCGGGAACGTCGAAGCTGGTCGGCGCAAACTGAGCGGATGCAGCTGCCGCCTTGGCGCGCGGAGCCGAGGGCTGAGACTTTTCTTTTGCCGCTTTTTTGGCGGTACGGGCCAGCGCGGCGTCCACCACATTGCGCAGGTCTACCAGCATGCGCAAAGGACTGCCGGCGGAGTACTCAGCGTGGAACATTACCTTCCAGGACTGGCAGATCATGCGCAGCCGGGCCACCGGCTCATCGGCGGAAAACTGCGCCGAGCGGCAATCCAGCGTGCTGACGCCGCGGGCTTCCAGTTCGCGCAACCCGTCCAGAATGGTATTCAGGTCCTGGTGCATGAGCCGGAAAAACACTCGCCGCATCAGGAAGCTGAAGCGGGTAAACGCCACCATGGCGATGGGCTCGAAGTAGTCATCTCCGGCGGACGTCTTGAGTTTTCTGCCCTTGTCCAGCGTGCCGCTGGTCAGGAGTTCATTCAAACTCCGGCATCCGTCGGCAGCCCCGATGAAATCCTCGATCGGCTGAAGCCATGAGGGCAGCGTGAGGTCCACCGTTCCCAGAACCGGATCCAGCATCTGGGCCACGTAACCCAGATCGACATCCGTGTCTTCCAGGCGCGACGGCGCGCAGTGGGAGAAGAACTGAACCAGCAGAAAATCGATCTTGTCGCGATCCGAGTCAATGCGAGTCGCACGATGCAGATGGTGTTCCAGCAGCGTCTGCAGGCCTTCTTCGCTGGTCAGATTTGTGGTCTGAAGGAACTGGCGCAGTTGATGGACCTGGATCTTCTGGTCCATGTCCACAAACCATTGGCGAGCCTGTTCGACGGACTCCTGCGGCGGGTCGTCGATGCCCGCCTCCAGATCCTGGCAAGCCGGCAATTCGATCACAAACTCGCGGGCCAGGGCGCTGTACAACGGATGGAGCAGGCGCGCTTCGCGCCACTCCGAGGCGAGGTCCTTCGTTTTCGGTGTCACGGTCATGGTTTCACGATCCAGTTGGAGACTTCCTGGGTAAAGCGGGCGGCCACGGCGGTGCGTCCGCTGGTATATTGCAACGCCACCACTGACGCTTCGGCATCCAGTGTGCCATCGGAATTCTGCAGCCTCAGCATGTCCGCAAATTCCAGCGGCAAGGTCGAGGAAAACAGCACCTCACGAGCCGTGCCGAATTCGATCACGGTGCTCTCAGTACACGCGTTTCCTTCTCCCACGACTCGAGTCAGGCGCACCGGAATGCGTACTGGACTGGCCTCGGGAAAAAATTTTGCCAGCTTGGCCGTGCTGCTTTCCTGAGGAGCGCGCGCTCTGCCGGTGGCTTGTGCGGGCACTGCAATACCTCGGATCTCCAGGGTCGACGCGGCCTGGGTCCCCTAGCCTGCCGGTTAGCACGGCATGGGCACCCGGACCGCATCCGAAGGAAAGGATGCACGGCCCCGGCCAAAGTCGAGATCCGGGAAGTATTAGCGTAAGTTATTGATTACTTGGGAACTATGGCGGGCGGCAGCGGGTCTGACAATGGAGGAAAGTGAGGGTTTTGTCTCAGAATGAAACATCGTCTCACAGACTAGTAGCGCCAGCGTAATGGAGGACGGGCGTCCTCGCCCGTCTCGGAGAGAGCATCGCAAGACGGGCGGGGACGCCCGTCCTCCATCAAGCCGGCGCTACTGCAGCGCCTGGCTGGTTGAAACCGCTTCCCGGGCACCGATGTTGTAGCGCTTGAGCTTGCGATAGAGCGTTGCGCGGCTGATGCCCAGCATCTTGCCGGCAAGCGCCTTGTCACCCTTCACTTGCTCGAAGACACGCTGAATGGTGGTGCGTTCGATGTCCTCCAGGTCGGTGGCGCTGAGCCCGGAGGCGAGAGAGTCAGGCCCCTGATCCGCCGCGGAGATACCCGACGTGATGGCTGGAGGCAGATCGTTGAAATCGATAGTTCGCCCGTCCCCGAGGGCCACGGCTCGCTCGATGCAGTTTTCCAGCTCACGGACATTGCCCGGCCAGTCATATTGCAGCAACGACTTCATGGCTGCGGTGGTGATCTGAATCGAGCTGCCGCGCGCATAGCGCTCCAGAAACCAGTGCCCCAGCATCGGAATGTCGGAGCGGCGTTCTCGCAGCGAAGGCAGGCGCACGGTCACCACGTTCAGACGGAAGTAGAGATCTTTGCGGAAAGTGCCGTTGCGATATTCCGCTTCGAGATCGCGGTTGGTGGCGGCAATGACGCGCACGTCCACCTTCACTTTCTGATTGCTGCCCACCGGGCGAACTTCTTTCTCCTGTAGAACCCGCAGCAGCTTGGCCTGCATTTCCTGAGGCAGCTCGCCAATCTCGTCGAGAAAGATGGTCCCGCCATTGGCGGACTGAAACAGTCCGGTGCGCGATTTCACCGCTCCGGTAAACGCGCCCCTTTCGTAACCAAACAGCTCGCTCTCGATCAATGTAGGCACGAGCGATCCGCAATCCACCGCCACGAACGGACGTTTGGCAAACGAGCCGCGGAAGTGGATGGCGCGCGCTACCAGTTCCTTGCCGGTACCGCTTTCGCCGGTAATCAGGACGGGAGTGTGCGTGTCCTTCAGGCGCGAGATCATGCGCAGCACATCCTGGATCTTTGCGGACGCACCCACAATCCCGTGCAGCTCGGTTTCGGTGTCCACGCGCTCGCGCAGAAATTCGTTTTCTTCCACCAGGCGCACTTTTTCCGCCATGCGGCGCAGGAAGAGGCGCAACTCCTCCAGCGGGGAGAAGGGTTTGCTGATGTAGTCGTAGGCACCGAGTTTCATAGCCTGGACCGCGGTCTCCACCGATCCGTGACCGGTCATGACCGCGACCTCGGCACGGGGAAGCATCTTTTTCACTCTTTCGAGGAAGGTGAGCCCGGACATGTTGGGCATCACCATGTCGGTAAGAATGATGTGCGCGGGCTGTTCTTCGAGCAGGGCCAGGGCCGACTCGCCGCCATCGGCTTCCATGCAGATGAACCCGAGGCCTTCGCCCACGGTCATGCAGAGTTGCCGAATGCTTTGCTCGTCGTCGACAATCAAGAGGCGGATTCGCAAGTCTTCGCTCACAGTGCCTTCCCCATAGTTTTTTCGACTACCGAGATAAACTGCTGCACCCGGAACGGCTTCTCCACGCAGGGAGCGCCGGTCTCGCGCAGGGTGGCTACGGTTTCTTCATTGGCAATGTCACCGGTGATGAAGACGATGCGAGCCGCCAGCTCGGGACGGTGGCGGACCACCCAGGCGTGGACGTCGGCTCCGTTGACTCCTCCCGGCGTGCGCATGTCGGAAACTACCCCCAGAAATTCTCCCGACTGCAGCAGACGCACGCCCTCGGCGCCGGATTCTGCGCACACCACGGAGTAGCCGTTGCGCTCCAGAGTGGCTCGGACGTAGGCCATGACCCCAGCCTCATCCTCGATGAGGAGTACCGGTAAGGTTGCGGATTTAGTGACAGGCTGTGTACTCATCTTTGTATGACTCCGGCAGCGGCCCCGACCGAGGCCGTTTCTGGCGTGACCGGAAGGCGTACCACGAAGGTCGCTCCCTGCCCGCCGCTGTTGTTTTGGCAAAGAATCTCGCCGCCGTGCTCGTGCACAATGCCGTAGCAGATGCTCAAGCCCAAACCCGTCCCCTTACCGACCTCCTTGGTGGTGAAGAACGGATCGAAGATGCGATCGGGGTGCGAGATTCCAGGCCCGTTGTCGCGAAAGCTGATTTCCACCGAGTTGCCCACACGGGTGGTACCAATCTCAATCCGCGCCGGATAACCGGTTTCACTGACAGCGTCATAGGCGTTGTTCAGAATATTCAGGAACACCTGCTGCAATTGGTGCGAATCGCCAACCACGCTGGGCAGATCCTGGGTCAAATGCTCGATGACTTCCACACCGTGGCTTTGGAAGTCGTAGGAGCGCAGTTGGACCGTTCGCCGCAAAATCGGATTCAGCTGCACCGGCTTTCTCTGGGGCGGCATCTGGCGGGCAAAGCTGAGCAGGTTCTGGACAATCTGTTTCGTGCGCTGCGCTTCCTGCAGGATGACCCGCAAATCCTTGCGCGCACTTTCCGGAACTTCGGGGTTTTCCATCAACAGGTCGGCAAAACCGAGAATAGCGGTGAGCGGATTGTTGACCTCGTGGGCCACGCCGGAGACCAGCTGTCCGACGGCCGCCATCTTCTCGGCGTGCATCAGTTTCGATTGCAGGCTGGCGGCGTCGGTGACGTCGGTCATCACCACCACCAGGCTGCTCACGTGCGACTGCTCATCGCGCATGGGGCTCAAATTCACTGAAAAGTAGCCGATCCTTCCATCTCCGCGCAGGATCTGCAGTTCCAGATTGTCCACCTGGCGTCCGGCCAGAGTGGCGTGCAGGGCCTCGTTGAGCGTGTTTCGGCGATTGGGCGCCACCAGGTCTTCCAGGGGCAGTCCCAGCAGTTGCTTCTGCTCGTAGCCCATGTCGTGCCAGCGCCGGTTGGCATAACTGATCAGCCCAGCCGTGTCCGCTACCAGAATCAGGCTCTGGGTGTTGTTCAGGATTTTTCCGGAGAAGTCACGCTCGCGCTGCAGTTCCGACTGGAAGTTCTTGAGCCCGCTGATGTCGAGCATCAGGCCGCGATACTGTGCCACCCGGCCCTGGTTGTCCTGGACCGCGAAGGCGTTAATGAGAACATAAACCGCTGATCCGTCACGACGACGGAGCGTCTCCTCATGATTTCTGACCACGCCGTGCTCCTGCATCTGGCGGGCAAGTTCCTGGTAGCGTTCCTCCGCGAAATAAACCTGGGTACGAACGTCCGCCTGCAGCAACTCCTCCCGGCTGCTGTAGCCGAGCATGCGGACCAGCGCGTCGTTCACCTCGATGAAGCGGCCATCCGGCGTGGAGAAGAACAGTCCTTCCTGGATGTTGTCGAACAGCTCCCGGTAGCGTTGTTCCACCTCCCGCCGGTCGCTGATGTCTTTTAGCACGTGAATCGTCTGCATGCCCTCGCTGCTGGCCCCGTGCACCCGCGAAGTGGAAACCAGGTAGGTGCGTTCCAGGACGGGATGAACATACTCGTCGTCTCCTTCGCTTTTGCTGCGGCAGAAGGGGCAGGAGCGTAGCGGTGCCACATCGCCGGTGGCCAGCAGAGCGGACATATTGACGCCAATCAGGGCCTGCGGCTCCACCCCGATGAAGTCAGCCAGCGAGCGGTTGACCCGCAAAACGTTGCCGGCTTCGTCGTGGGCCACAATAAAGTCGCTGATGGCGTCGAAGATTTCGATCCAGTGCCGGTTGGCCTGATCCATGCGGGTGAACAGGCGGGCATTTTCCAGGGCGACCGCGGCATGTCCGGCAATGGCGTGCAGAACCTGTTCGTCTTCGATGCTCAAAGGTTGTCCCCGACCGCCGAGGCACAGAACACCCACCAGCTCTCCGGACGCTCCCAGCAGCCGCACCAGGGTGAGCTCGTTTCCTCCCAGTTCCGCGGCCAGCGCCGGACCGGCGATTTCAGTTACCGTGGAGCAAATGATCGCTTCCTGATGCCGCGTCAGGGCGTCCTCAATGGCGTAACTGAAGCGCCGCAAGAGGGAGCGTTCCTGGAGTTCCAGCCCGTCCGCGGCTTGCAACACCAGGGTTTCCATGCCGGCTTCCTGCTTTACCGCAAGCGCGGCTTGCCGCGCGCCCATCATGTTTGCGGCTCGGCTGACGAATCTTCGAGCGAATTCCGGAAGCCTCAGGTGGGAGTTTAGTTCCAGGGCCAGCCCCATCAGAGACTCGGCGCGGCGGCGGTGCTGTTCGGACTGGTGGAGGTTGCGAGTTACATCGAGCGCGACCGCGACTTGCGCCGCCAGTGCGCGGGCACGCCGAATGTCTTCCTGCGAGATCCCCGCCTCATCCAGCCGGTCGACCACGCCGAACATGCCCAGGACTTCGCCGGCAGTATCGAGCAGCGGGACGGTCAACAGCTGCCGCAGGTTGAACTTGGCCAGCAGCTCGGCGTTCGCGCCAGGAAGTTTGCCGGGATCGTCGGACCAGAATGCTTGCTTGTTGAGCAGGGTGTGGCTGGCGGGCCCGGCGGGAAAGGCGAAGTCCGCCCGCTTGGGCTGGCCATCTTCTGCGCCCCACTGCACCCGAAAGACCCCGTGTTCCAGAAGCCCAATGAAGCCGCGCCCAAATCCCAGGAACTCGGCGGCGCGTAGTGCAAAGCGCTGGAGAAACTCATCCAACTGCCCGATGGAGCCCAACTCGGCCGAGATGTCCAGCAGTTGGTGGAGTTCGTGGGCCTGCGCCCGGGCGGTGTTGCAGAGCTCCGCATTGGCGATGGCTACTGCGCCGAAACCGGTCACCACGGAAATCAGCGACCTCTCCTCTGCGCTGAAAACGCCCTCGGGGCGCGGGTAAACCAGGATCGCACCCTGGGTGACGGAGGTACGAAAGGGGGCCGCAATCAGCATCCCGGGAGGAACCAGGTCGCCCAGCGCGTGAGTAGCGGGGTCAATGGCTACCGCGATCGGCTCGCCTGCTGTCATCGCCCGGGTGGCCAGATCCGCGGCAAACTGCATTCCCCGGCGATCATGCCGGCCCCGCACCGAGGCGGCCAATTGAGGCGACTCGGCTGCGACCGCGCGCAGGCTGTAGACAGCTCCTTCCCGTAGCAGAATGCAAACCAGACGGGTGCGCAACAGAACCCGGAGCCGGTCGGCGACGGCCTCGACCACTGCCATCGATTCCGGCGCGGAGCGCAGAGCCTGCGCTACCTCCGCCAGAATTTCGGCCCGACGATGCTCTTCCCGTGAGACCTGAGTGAGGCGGCTTGCTTCCAACAGGCTGCCTAGCTGTCCGGCCAGAATGGTGGCCTTGGCCGCCAGATCCTCATTGAAGAAATCGGGATCGGTGCAATGCAAAAACGCTGCTGCCCCGATGGCCTCGTTCCCCACCAGCAAAGGCGCAGCCATGATGGAAGCAGCGCGAAATTCGGCTGCCATGGGGTAACGGGCAGGGTCCAGGCGGTTCTTGCTAACGGTCTTCCGCGAGCGGAAGGCTTCGATGGCGACCGCACTCTGGTCGGCGTTTAGCCGGGTGCCGACGAAGCGCTCGGCCATCAGCCCATCGGCCTCGGCTCCCACCAGTTCGTCCGCGGAAACCCGCTGCCAGAAATATGCTCCATCCACCTGAAAGAACTCACGTGTGGCCTGGCAAAACAAGCGGATCAATGCGTGCGACGAGGTCCCCTGAGCGGCGGCAGCGGAGAATCTGAGCAGGAGCCTTTGAAAAGCGTCATCCAACTTCGGATTGCTGCCTTGTATTACGGTCGCATCTCCCGCTGACATTGTCAGGGTGTCACCGCCCGCCCGAGGTAAGATTTACAAGTAGTTGATATACAAGCAAATTAGTCTGTAATCTCAATTTGAGTCAAGCGAATAACGGGTCGGGTGCCGAGTTATGACACGCCGCGGAAAGCGCTCGACTTGTGTCTCAAACCGAGACAAGGAGCGGCTGATGAGACAATTCTTAACTTCCATCGGGACCTCAGTCTGAGGTCTTTGTTTTGAGTAATCATATTTAAATTGAATAACTTACGTGAGAGCCAACTTTTCTTCTAGGCATCACGGCGAGGCTGGCATCGGCATTGCTCTTGTCCCCGATGGGGAATTCCCCTTGCTCAGGAAAGACTTTGTGCGGAGGGCCAACATGCAGCGCGGGGTAGCGATTCTAGTTTTGGGGATCTTGGCGGCGACGGTGGCCACGTCGATGATTTCGCCGGCACCGGCTGTTGCTCAGGAAGAAAAGACGGAAGAGTTGACGCGCAAGGTCAAGACCAGGGTGGCACCTATCTACCCCGACATTGCGCGGCGCATGAGCATTGCGGGCGCGGTGAAGTTGGTCATAGTGGTGGCTCCCAACGGCTCGGTCAAGAGCTCGAAGGCAATGGGCGGGCACCCGGTACTGGTCAACGCCGCCATGGATGCAGTGAGGCTTTGGAAGTTCGAGCCTGCGGCTACAGAAAGCACTGGTGTTGTGGAATTCAAGTTTCAGCCTCAGAACTAGACCGAAATTGAAGCAGTTTGCCCCGCGCACGGGGAGCGCGGTCGCAAAGAGAAGAGAAAAGAGAGCGGAGGAGCAGCATGACGATTGGCAAGAAACTTTACGTGAGCTTCGGGGCCGTGCTCGCCATGGTCGTGGTGCTGTTTATTATCAACCTATGGTCCGTGCACCGCGAACACAGCGCCAAGGCTGCCGCCTCCCAAGCCCTGGAGCTGGCAGATGCTACCGACAGGATCAGATTTCAGATGATGCAGAACCGCCTCTACCTGACCAACTTCCTGCTCAGCGGCGACAGCCGGGAAGCCGACCATGTAAATGAAGGCATCCGCACCTTCGGGGAGCGGATGGAGGTCGCGAGCAATCTTTCCACCTCGGTGGAACAGCGAAGTGCGTTGGAGAAAGTTCAGCAGACAGAACAAAACTGGGCCCGGGAGTTCGCCGAGCCGCTGATGCAGAAGCGGAAAGAGGTGGACCAGGGGAACTCCACCGTGGCCGAACTGCAAATCTTCTACTTGCAAAAAGATGCGGCCAGTTGGGTGAAGACCTCGTCCGAATATCTCGATCTGGCTGACCGGGAAAGCAAAAGGGTGCTCGAAGAGCGGCGGAAGAGTGACGAGTCCACCAGCAACTGGACCCTCGGAATCTCGTTGCTTAGCACACTGGCCACCTTGATCCTGGGCTGGGGCATTGCCTTCCGCACCGCCAAGTCCATCACTGAACCGCTGACCGATCTGATGAACGTAACTGCCCAGATCGGAACCGCCGGCGACCTGGATCACCAAATTGACATCCAGCGCAAGGATGAGATCGGCGAATTGGGCCGTACCTTCAACGGTATGGTTGGATACTTGAAGGAGATGGCGGCGGTCTCTGAAGCGATTGCAGGCGGAAATCTTTCCGTGGAAGTGAAGCCCCGGTCGAAGGATGACACTCTGGGCAATGCATTCGTGCGCATGGTGGATGGGCTGAGAAACCTGGTGCGAAACGTCCGCGATGCAGCGTCCCAGGTGGCCAGCGCTTCCAGCCAGGTGGCGGGCGCTTCCGACGATTCGGCCAAGGTCAGCCTGCAGACCGCTTCCGCTATCGACGAAGTGACCAGCACCATGCACGAGATGAGTGTCAACGTGCAGAACATGGTGAAGAACACGCAGACCCAGGCCTCCAGCGTAAGCGAGACCTCGGCCTCCATCGACCAGATGGTCGCCTCCATTCAGCGCGTGGCTGACACGGCGAAAGTCCTGCTCGATATCTCGAACCGGTCGCGGGAGGAAGTCCACAGTGGAATTGCCACCATGGAAAAGGCCACGGATGGCTTGAACAAGATCAACACTACGATTCGTTCATCCGGCGAAATCATCGACGTGCTGGGTCAACGGGCCGACGACATCGGCAAAATCATCGAGGTGATCGACGATCTGGCGGAGCAAACCAATCTGCTGGCACTGAACGCAGCCATCGAGGCGGCGCGCGCCGGTGAGCATGGCCTGGGTTTCGCTGTGGTTGCCGACGAGGTTCGCAAGCTGGCGGAAAAATCCGCCCAGTCTACCAAGGAAATTTCCGAGCTGATCCAGAGCATCCAGAAGGAAGCCCGCAAGGCGGTCGAGAACATGGACCGCAGCACCGGCATCGTTAATGACGGCCTCGGCCTGGGCCAGGAACTGAACGGCGCGCTGCGCAAGATCTCCAACGTAGTGACCGAGGTTTACAAGTTCGCGCAGGAAATCGGTGCCGCCACCAACGAGCAGTCGCATGGTTCGTCGCAGATCGCGCGTGCCACCACCCGGCTGAACGAAATCACGCACGAGATCAACTCCGCAGTCGAGGAGCAGGCTTCGGGCGCGCAGGCGGTGGTCAAAGCCATGGAACGCATGCGCGAACTGGTGCAGCAGACGACTTCGGGCTCAACCGAACTGGCAGCCTCGGCCGAGCAAATGTCGAAGATGTCGCGCGAGTTGCTCGATGCCATGCACCGCTTTGCCCTGGAGCAACAGCAGGAACGGGTTCCAACGCGTTACGACGAGCAGGCAGCGGTGAGCGCCCGGCGCGCCGCGGCCGGCGCCCGCGCCTGACAAGCAGTAATTACATGAATCAGGAATTGCACATTGTCGGGTTCCAGGTAGGGCGTGAAACCTACGGTGTCCCAATCACGTCTCTGCACGAGATCGTGCGCGTGCCCGAGATCACGGCTGTGCCTGATGCTCCCGATTACATGGAGGGGGTCATCAATCTCCGGGGAAAGATTGTCTCGGTCATTGACCTGCGCAAGCGCTTTGGCGAACCCGCAAAGACGCTGAACCGGCGCAACCGTATTCTCGTGGTGGAGCACGGCGGCCGGCTTTCGGGATTGATCGTGGACTCCGCATCCGAAGTGATCAAAATTCCGGCTGCCGATGTCGAGGCCTCTCCCGCTGCCATGCAGGACGGCGGGCTTAACTGCGTGACCGGGCTGGGCAAGTATCACGGGCGGCTGATTGTGCTGCTGGACATGACCAAGCTTCTGGACAACGGCAGCGCACGAAAAGAGGAAGCGGAGCGAAGCAATGGCGAGGCGCGGAGCGCCGCCGCTAAGTAACCGTCCTCAGGCCAACGAACATGGACAGAGTGGAACTCATGGGCACATCCAGCGTACCCGCGCAGCTTACCGAAGCTGAACTGAAGCTTCTGCAGGTGCTCGTGTACCAGGAGTGCGGCATGCACTTCGACGAGCGGCGCACCCATTTCCTTCAGGATCGCCTGCAGCGGCGTTTGAAAGAATGCCATCTCGACTCCTTCTACAGTTACTACCGCCTGCTGATCAGCAAGGAAGGAAAAGATGAGCTGGCCAGGCTGCTGGAAAACCTGACCGTCAACGAGACCAGCTTTTTCCGCAACAAGGCCCAACTGGATCTATTCCACAAGCACGTCCTGGACGAACTCATTCGCCACAAGCAGGCGCACCGCGACTACTCTTTGCGTATCTGGAGTGCGGGCTGCTCTACCGGGCAAGAGCCTTATACGCTGGCCATGCTGGTGGCCGACAGCCTGGCTTATTACTATCTGCGCAATCCGCTGCCGGCGGGCTTGCCCTCACCCCGGCCGCTGATCCCTCCGCCCTGGAAAGTCGAGATCATTGCCAGCGACATCAGCTACTCGGTCTTGCGGGCGGCCCAGGAGGGTACTTACTCCGAGACCCAAATGGCGGGCGTGGATTACAGCTACCGGCTTCGCTATTTTGACAAGACGGGAGAGCGCTACGCGGTAAAGAAAGCACTGAAGGAAGTGGTCCACTTCGACTTCCACAATCTGAAAACGGAATACCTGCCGCAGCGCAATGACGTGATCTTCTGCCGCAACGTCATGATGTATTTCGACGAGGCCGAACAGAAGCGGTTGCTGGAGAAATTCGCACGCTGCCTCAATCTCCACAGCTATCTGTTCGTGGGGCATGCCGAGAGCCTGCTGGCGCTGACCGATAAATTCGTCATGGTCCACCGCAACAGCGGCACCGCCTACCAGAAGGTGGAGGTGACGGGATGACCCAGTTTTCCGACGAGCGCGGTGCGGAGATGCTGGAGCTGTTTTTCGAGACCTCCCAGGAACTGCTGCAGTCGCTGAATGAAGAGGCGCTTAAGCTGGAAAAGCGTCCCGCCGACGTGGAGCTGGTACGCAGCATCCGGCGGATCGTGCATACCCTCAAAGGCGATGCGGCGGCGTGCGGTTTTCGCGAGTTGAGCAATGCAGCGCACGAGTTGGAAGATGCTCTGGCCCTGGAGTCTACTTCCTCGCATGGCAGCCTGGCGGAAGTGGCTTTCGCCGCGGCGGACACCTTCGGTTCCATGCTGGCTGCTTATCGCCGTAAGGGCAAAGTGCCCTCGGCCGCGCCCTTGGGAAAGATGATTCGGGAAATCTCGCGGCAACCCAAAGCTGGCAAAAATTCAAAGAAGAGCGCAAAGAAAAGCGTAAGCAGCAAAAGCTCGAAAAAAGCGGGCGCAGTTGCCGGAGGCCCGGTGGCCTGGACCGAGTACGAGAGGCTAGCCATTCAGAATGCGGTGTCCGGGGGCAAGCACGTGTACCAGCTCACCGTCCTCATCGATCGTCGCTGCGCCATGCCGATCGCTGCCCGGCAACTGGTGCTGAATGCGCTGAAGACTTCGACGGAGATCCTGGGAGCACGTCCTGAAGCTGGTTCGGCGGAGAGCACGAAACGGTTGGACCTGCTGCTGGCCAGTGAAAAATCGGCTGAGCAATTGGCCGCGAAATGCCGCATCCCGTCCGTGATCTCAGACGTCAGCGCGGAGCTGATCAAGGCCGCCTCTCCGAGGACCAGGAAGACCGCCGCGGCGGAGCCGTCGGAGGACAAGACCACGGTCCAGCCTTCCCCGGCGAACGCTACGGAGCCCGCAGAAGAGCACGGCGGTGCCACGAAGGCCGCTGCGTCTCCGGCCCACGCGGAGAACATTTTGCGCGTGGATGCCGAACGCATCGACAACGTGCTCAACCTGGTGGGCGAATTAATTATCGGACGCTCCATGCTGCAGCAGGCGTTCACCGAATTTGCGCGCCACGTTCCCAAGGAAACCCTGCGCGGCCGCTTCAGCGATGCCATGGCTTTTCAGTCGCGGGTGCTGAGCGACCTGCAGCGTTCGGTAATGAAAATCCGCATGGTCCCGGTCGAGCAGCTCTTCCGACGATTTCCCCGGATGGTGCGCGACGTAGCCAAGCAGTGCGGCAAGGACGTGGAACTGGTCATGAGCGGCCAGGATACGGATTTGGATAAGAGTCTGCTGGATGTAATTGCCGAACCTCTTACTCACCTGGTTCGCAATGCGGTCAGCCACGGCATCGAGGGCGCCGAGGAACGTGTCCTCGCCGGAAAGCCGGCTCGTGGGACCATTCGTCTCACTTCGTATCACCACGGCAATCAGGTGATCGTGGAGATCAGAGATGATGGGCGCGGCATCGACGCTCAAGTGGTCAAGTCCAAGGCGGTGGAGAAGGGACTCATCACGGCGGAGGACGCCGAGCGCCTGACCGAATCGGACATTCTCTCGCTTGTCTTCACCCCGGGTTTCAGCACCGCGGAAGAGATCACCGAGGTCTCCGGACGGGGTGTGGGCCTGGATGTGGTGCAGACTGTCTTACACCGGCTGAAGGGCTCGGTGGACATTGAAACCCGGGTTGGACACGGCACCACCTTCCGCATGAAGTTGCCGCTGACGCTGGCCATCATCAAGGCCCTGCTGTTCCGGGTGGAGCAGCGGCTGTACGCGGTCCCGCTGAACGCGGTGGCGGAAATTGCGCGGGCCAGAGAATCCGACGTGCACCAGGTGCAAAACTACGAGGTTTTGCAATTGCGCGACCGGGTCCTTCCCCTGGTCCGTCTGGGCCGCGCGCCCGTCGCCGGGACGGAGGGCTCGGGAAAGATTTTTGTGCTGGTAATTTCCATGGGCGACCGCAAACTCGGACTCATCGTGGGCAGCCTGGAGGGGGAAGAAGAACTGGTGATCAAGGCGCTTGACGACCAGACGGTGGCAACCGACCTGGTCAGCGGAGCCTCCATCCTGGGCGACGGACGGGTGGTGCTCATCGTCAATCTGCCGGCGATCGTGGATCGTCACAGCAAGTTTCGTCCGCAGCAGGCAGAGGATGTCATCTCTGGAATCCTGCTCTCGCATGCCGACCGGAACAGTCCGAATGAGGGACCGGCTGAGGTGCATCCATGAGCCTGGTGCGAGTGCTGGTAGTGGACGATTCCGCTCTCATGCGGAAGTTGATTCCGCAGATTCTGCAGACTGATAGCTCGATTGAAGTTGTGGGCACCGCGATGGACGGAAACTTCGGTTTAAAGAAAATCGCGGAACTCAAGCCGCAAGTCGTGACCCTTGACCTGGAGATGCCCGGCATGGGCGGGATCGAAATGCTTAAGGAAATCATGCGCCGCCACCGTTTGCCGGTGATTGTGGTGAGTTCCCATAGCACGCAGGGTGCTTCGGTGACGCTGCAGGCGTTGTCCCTGGGGGCATTTGATTTCGTCGCCAAGCCCAGTGATGTTTCCGCTCGCATGCCGCAGATCGCCGAGGAGCTCATCAGCAAGATCAAAGCGGCCGCGCAAAGCCGGGGAGTAAGGGTCAGGCCGGTGGGCGAAAGTCCACGGGCGGGCCAAAAGGCGTTGCTCGACACCAAAAGGACTCCGACCAAAGTCATCGCGATCGGCGTCTCCACCGGGGGACCCCAGGCCCTGCAGTATGTATTCTCACAATTGCCGATAGATTTTCCCGGCACCATTCTGGTGGTGCAACACATGCCGGAAGGTTTCACGGAAATGTTCGCCCGGCGTTTGGACGAAATCTGCGCCATCCGGGTCAAGGAGGCGCAGTCGGGGGATGTCCTGCTGGCGGGACGAGCGCTCATCTGTCCGGGTAGCCGGCACCTCAAGGTCAAGCGCTTGCCGCTGGGGGACGTGGCCGTGCTGAGCGACGAGCCTCGGGTCAACGGGCACCGCCCTTCGGCCGACGTTCTGTTCAAGAGTCTGGCTGAGGAATTCGGGCCCCGGGGCGTGGCCGTGCTGATGACCGGAATGGGCGAGGACGGCGCGCAGGGTATGGGCACGGTCAAGGCCGCCGGCGGAATGACTATCGCGCAGAACGAGGAGTCCTGCGTGGTGTACGGCATGCCCAAGGCCGCCATTGATCGCGGCTTCGCAGTGCGAGTCGTGGGATTGGACATTCTGGCGAACGCACTGCTGGCGCAGTGCACGTCGGATCGCAGGAGTGCCTCTGGCGGCGAGCCTGGTGAAAGCAGCAAAGGCGCAGGCGTGGGACGAGATTGATGGTGGGGGTGACGGTTCAGTTCGAAGAGTTGGCCTGAACCGGCAGGGTGATCCGTGAAGAGTGACGTTCGATTTTGCGGTAAAGCAGGAGGAGCTATGGAGCAGTTTGCATCTTTGAAACGAAGCAAGGACGGTCAACCCGTCCGCTACCTGGTGGTGGACGATTCCGTTTTCGCCCGCAAGAACCTGGCGCGTATTGTGGAAACTTTCGGCGGCCAGGTGGCGGGGGAAGCCGGCGACGGCATGACCGCCATCACCGAATACGAACGCACCAATCCCGACATCGTGCTCATGGATATCACCATGCCGCAGATGGAAGGGATCGAGGCGGCGGAAAAGATCGTGGGCCAGCATCCCGAGGCGCGCATTGTCATGGTGTCTTCCGTGGGTTATCAGGAGAACATCGTGGCGGCGCTGCAGCGCGGAGCGCGGCACTTTGTGCAGAAGCCGGTCAAACCGGAAGTTCTGTATGAAGTGATCAAGTACGTGCTGGGCGAGGATGGAGCCGTGGCCAACGCCGCCGGCGCGGGAGCCTAACCATGAAGATGGAGTTGATCCAGCCGTTCATCAATGCGGCGGACGCGGTTCTGGCTCAGGGCCTGCAGTCTCCCATGGCCATTGGCAACCTCAGCATGGAGCAGGAGGCCTACCGGCGCAAAGGTGTGGCCGCGCTGGTCGCGCTTACCGGCGACATCGAGGGCAGAATCGTCTTCGATCTCGATCCCGAGACCGCAGTGCGCGTAGCCAGCCATTTCGCCGGCGCCGAACTCCCCGAGTCCGATGATCTGGTGAGGGAAGCAGTTTGCGAACTGGCCAATCAGGTCACCGGAAATGCCATCTCCGTCCTGAACGACCAGGGCTTTCATTTCCGCGTGCATCCCCCAGTCCTGCACATTTCCGAACACGGCCCCCAGAGCAGTGAAGATACTGAAGCCCTGGTCATTTGCTTCGAAACCGCCAGTGGCAACGTGTTCATGAACATCGCGTTGCGGTATAACGTCGAGCGAACTGCGATGGCGGCGGGCGAGTAAGGTCAGACCTCAGCCCTTTGGCTCCTGTTCAGAAACCACCCCTATTCATTGTCATCCCGAGTGCCGTCCCGAGCCTTGCTTGCGCGGTGAGGGCAAGAGAGGGACCTGGGTTTGTGCGGCGCATGGAAGCAGCGTTGTGCCGGCAGGAACCCAGGGATGACAGCTCTTACTCGAACGACGTCCGAGGCCCGAGGCCCGAAGTCCGACGCCCGACGCCCGCCCTATGGTCCTGCCAGCACAAACACCGGGTTTTGGGGTGGGGGATTACCTCCGTTAGGTGGCGTGACGGCGCTTAATGGAGCGGGCATGTCCAGCAGCTTTTGTTCGTCCGAAGTGCGGATAATGCTGGTACTTCCTGCATCACAGTTGCCGACGTACACTTTCGAACTATCGCCGGATGCGGCGATGAACAGTTCGAACCGGGCCGCACTACAAGCAGCCGGAACCGAATTCAGGGGGATGACAGTTCGGACACTCCCATCCGACGCGTTTACCACCGTGACCTGAGAGATGGCGGTGCCGCCGCTTGAGACCACACTCGCTACGTAAGCCCGGGTGCCATCCGGCAGGGCGGCGACGGTAATGGGGCTGGCCGCTACCGGCAACGCGAACACGGTGGTGGGCGGATCCTTCGAGATATCCAGGGCGGTCACCGTATTGGCGACAGGGTTGGTGACATAGAGACGATTCAGCTTGCCGTCATAGGTCATGAAATTCGCACCCACGCCAACGGACGCCGTTCCGACGATCTGGTCGGACAGGGTATCGATGGCGAAAACTGTGCCCGTACCCGAGTCGAGCACATACACTCTGGCACTGTCGGAGCGCGCAACCGCCCACACCGGGGAGGTTCCGGTTGTGATGGTCTGGACAACGGTCTGGTCCACGACGCTGATGCTGCTGACGTTGCCACTGCCCTGGTTTACCGCATACAGCTTCTTCTGATCCGGGGTCTCCGCCAAAGCTACCGGATGATGGCCCACGGGAATCAGGCTGACCACAAAGTTGTTTAAGGTCGCGATCGCGGCCACGGTGTCGAGCCCGAAGTTGGCGACATACATGGTGGCGGTTTCGGTGCTGGTCAAAAATACAGGATTCGAACCTGCGGGCAGCGACGTGGTGGTCACTAACCGTGCATTCGAAGGGGCATAGGACGAAACCGAATCTTCCAGGCTGTTGGCTACGTACACCTTGCTGCCACTGGGCGCTATGGCGGCGTGAGCAGGACCCAGTCCCAGTTGGGCCACGCCGATGTTAGTGTCGCCGGAAACATCCAGTTCGCTGCTGGCGCCGGGATTATTCACGCCATTGTCGCTGAGCACCAGAACGAAGTGAAAGGCTTGCGGATTGGGTGGCGGCGGGGTGACCGGAATCGCCACGGGACGGAATTGGTCGCCGCAACTGACGCCGATCAGAGCGAGAGCCAGAATGCCCAGCACCCGGGCCCAACGCCGAAGATTATTCCCCACGCCTGCAGAACAGTCCATGAACTCACGAAGAACCGGAAGAATCATTCATTCTAAACGGGAGCCGCCGGTAGCGCCACCCTGGATACATCTGACCGCCTATTTCATTTTCTCTAAAATATCCGTGCTTCGAATTCGTCTACAAAGGTAGATGCAGGAAACGCTGAGGATAAAGATAGGGTCGATGGCCGTCGAGCAAGACCGACGCATCACCGAGACCGTCGAACGGGAGCAGAGCCGGCTTCGCGCGTTCATCCGCAGACGTGTGCCCGACCCGGGCGATGCGGAGGACATCCTGCAGGAGGTGTTCTACGAACTGGTGGAAGCATACCGGCGGATGAAGCCGATCGAACAGGTTGGCGCCTGGTTGTTCCGGGTGGCACGAAATCGCATCACCGATCTGTTCCGCAAGAAAAAGCCGGGGATTTCGACCAATGACCCGGTAGCAGCTGGGGAGGAAGATGGCGGCGTACTCATGTTGCAGGATCTGCTCCCCTCGCCGGAGGCAGGACCGGAGGCGGCTTACGCTCGGACCCTGCTGCTGGACGAGCTTGATGAGGCTCTGGAGGAGTTGCCGGAAGAGCAGCGCGAGGTATTCGTCGCCCACGAACTGGAGGGTCTCAGCTTCAAACAGCTTGCGGCCGAAACCGGGCTTAGCGTGAACACGCTGCTCTCGCGGAAACACTATGCCGTGCTCCATCTGCGCCAGCGTCTGCAAGCCATCCATGACGAATTCACGAAAAGATGAGGAGAGGAAAATGAGAAGGCACTGGATCGTAAGAGGACTGAAATTTGTTTTGTTCGCCGCGGTCGCCTGCGCTGTATTTGGCTTGATCGTAATGAGCCTGTGGAACTGGCTGATGCCTCCGCTTTTTGGATGGCGCCTGATTACTTTCTGGCAAGCCCTCGGCCTGTTTATTCTGACCAAGGTGCTATTTGGCGGGTTCCGCGGCCGGCCCGGCTACCGCATGCACTGGCGACGGCGAATGGCGGAGCGTTGGGAACAGATGACCCCGGAAGAACGCGAGAAATTCCGCGGTGGCATGCGCAGGGGCTGCGGCCCGTTCAGAGAACCGGCGGCTGAATCCGGCGTGACTTCGAAGACTTAGCCGCCCGGGCGGAGCTTAGGTTAAGAGGTCAAGGGTTGGGAGCTCAACCGCGCCCGCGGGACTTTTTACCCGAAGCCGCTTCCCGCGCCGGCGCGGCGGGCTTCTTCTTGCCTTCCATATCCGCCAGGCTTTGTTTGAGCGCGGCCATCAGGTCCACGACCGGAGCAAGTTTTTTCGGCCTTTCGACTTCGGCGACGGTTCCGCCTTCCAGCTTGGTCTCGATCAGCTTCTTCAGATTGTCCTGGAAGGTGTCGTGGTACTTTTCCGGGTCCCATTCCGCGGCCAGCGCCTCGATCAACTGGTGAGCGACTTTAACTTCGGCTTCTTTGAGTTCGACATCAGGGGCGCCGAAATCTTCCACCGAGCGGACTTCCTCCGCGTAATACATGGTGTGCAGCATCAGGCCGCCTTCGTGCGGCCGCAGAAACACGGTGTACTCGCGATTGTGCATGGTCAGCTTGGCGATGGCGACGTATTCACTTTCCTCGAGCGCCTTGGTCAACAAGGCATACGGCCGGCGGCCGGCTTCCTCTGGAATCATGTAATACGAGGACTCGAAGAAGACCGGATCCACGTCGCTGGACTTTACGAACTCCAGAATCTCCATGGTCTTGGCGGTCTGGGGCTCGATCTTCTTGATCTCTTCGGGTTCGATCACGACATATTCGCCCTTGCGGAATTCGTAGCCCTTTACGATCTCACTGCGCTCCACCACCCGGTTGTCGGCGGGACAATAATATTGTTGTTTGACCCGCTGCAGGTCGTCACGGTGCAGCATGTTGAAGGAGATGCCGCTACTGCGCGCGCCGGAGAAAAGACGCACCGGCATGGAGATCAAGCCAAAAGTCAGATATCCCGACCAGACGGAGGCCGCCATAGTTCACCTTGAGAGCGGAAAAGACGCACGCGTAGTGAAGTTTAGACTACGCGGGCGTATTTGATGCAAACCCCGCAGGAGGGGAACCCCAAGGTCAAGCACCATATATAGCTCCGCTCAGGACGTTATCCTACATCTTGTGCATTGGGGAGGCCAGCCTCACGCATTGCCAAACTCAATTCCCGCCCGTATTGTGACCGACGTGTACGATCTCGCAACCATAACTGACTTCGGTGATCGTTTGGTAATCGAGCGCTGGACAAGCGATCGCCTGGTAATCGGCTGCGTGCTGACTCTTTTGTTCGCCGTCCTCGCCCGCATATTGAGAGGTGTGACCACCGGGGGCGCGCTGGCCGGAGCCGTTAGCTGCTTCGTGCTTTATCTGGGTGGTGGCCCGGGCGCGTTTGCGGCGCTGATCACGGTCTTTGGGCTGGCCTGGATCACGACCCGGCTGGGCTATCAACGCAAACTGAAGCTGGGAACCGCGGAAAAGCGCGAGGGTCGAAACGCATCCCAGGTGTTGGCCAATCTGGGTATTGCCACGGCTTGCGCCGCGCTCCATATCCTCAGCCCTGACAATACCGTCTTCTTGCTGGCACTGACGGCGGCACTTTCCGAAGCTGCGGCCGATACCGTCTCGAGCGAGGTAGGGCAAGCCTTCGGCGACAATGCCCGACTGATTACCAATTGGACTTCGGTTCCCGCCGGAACCAATGGTGCGGTTAGCCTGGCCGGAACACTAGCGGGGATCGCCGCTGCTGCGATTGTGAGCTCAGTCTACGTCTTTAGCGGGCTGCTTCCGGGTCGTTGGCTCGTGATTTCGCTGGGCGCGGCCATCCTGGGCACGGTTGCGGACAGTTTTCTGGGCGCTTTGCTGGAACGGCGCGGAATGCTCAATAACGACTCAGTTAACTTCCTCAGTACCGCGGTGGCGGCCCTGGCGGCTTACGGGTTTTCCTGAGTTCTCAGGCAGTTTCAGGTTTTTACCCCGGTAGGTCATGTACTTACGGACCTTGCCCGAGGTTACCTGGCAGGCGAAAATTATAAAGTGCATCTTGGCTGAAGGATGCTTGCATCTCACTGCTTAGGTTGGGGTTCGCGGAATTTCTCCGACGAAACCCGAGAAGCGGCGAAAGACGATTTGAAGTAAATGAAGATTCAGACGTTTGTAATCGGTTATGTGCTGGCGCTGGCGCTGTTCCTGTTCGCCCAGCACCGGCCAGAGATGGCGGAGACCACCCAGGCAGGCGGCTTCCGCGAAGTCGTAGACCTCACGCATTCGCTGCCGACTCCCGTGTCCCAGTCGTCGCAGAAGGCTGTTTTCGGACTGCGAACGGTCGCCATGACCGAGAACGGTCGTTCCTCCGGGGCAGAAATTCCTTCCTCGGAACAATTCGCGACACGCATTGATGCTCCGGGCCGCCTGGTGCGCGGCATGTGGACTGTAGATCAGATCCCGGCCGGCCGTTTGATCGCGCCTATGGTGGTGCTGGATGCCAGCGCCGGCGCCAGGAGCAATCCGGATTACGAAATTTCCGTAGAAGACATCGCGCGCTGGGAGCAGGCCAACGGTCAGATCCCCTTGGGCGCGGTGGTGATGGCGCGCACGGGGTGGGACTCGCGCTGGAACTCGGCCAGGAGTTACCGCAATGCCGACGCTAAAGGCGTGATGCACTTTCCCGGATATTCCGAAGACGCGGCCCGATTCCTGACGGAAGGACGGAACGCCCTCGGCCTCGGCATCGACACGCCCGGCCTGCATCACAGTTCCTCAAACAATCAGGCCGTGAATCAGTACACTTCGGCTCACGGGCTCTACGTTCTTACCAACGTGGCCAACCTGGATCGCATGCCCGCCAGCGGCGCCATCGCTATGGTCGCTCCCATGAAGGTGACAGGCGGATCGGCGGCGCCGGTTCGCATTCTGGCGCTGGTGAAGTAAACTGAATTTCCAGGCACTGCTTCGCAGAACCCCGCTACTCAGCTGACAAGCAAGCCACCGATGAAAGGGCGATTTTTCGCCAACCGCGAAAGTCCGCCCAGTCTCTGATTGGCCAATGACTCACTTGAAATCGACGCGATGGCATAACCACATATGTACAATGGCATATCTGCCATCTTGTTTCGACCCTTTCCCAGCTCTACTCTGGTGACATCGGCAGCAAACCGTCGAGAACATGCTGCCATAGTAGGAGGAGTAAATGAGCGAACACTATCACGATGTCGGTGATCTTCGGTTTCTCAAGGAGATGGGGAAACTCGCGCC
>Ga0075021_10000092_pt1 | contig 45648 bp, 39 predicted proteins | sample ColStrG_CSR_2012_FD_72749 | JGI IMG/M metagenome (GOLD analysis project Ga0075021, IMG submission 72749) | Freshwater sediment microbial communities in response to fracking from Pennsylvania, USA - Cold Stream Run_MetaG_CSR_2012 | ecosystem: Environmental > Aquatic > Freshwater > Creek >...
GCGCGTTCGTAGTGTGGCGGCCGAGAGACCGCGTTCAGGTCTTGGCCTCGCTTCGATCCAACCGCGCACCATAGACGGTTGCCGCCAACCCCAAGCCGGCTGCGATCGCCGCGGCGATCGGCGGGGCGCGCAACCCGAAGCCAAGATCCAAGACCGCGCCACCGATGAAGGCGCCGGCCGCATTGCCGAGATTGAACGCCCCGACATTGAGCGAGGAGGCGACGTTCGGCGCCTCCTTGGCGGTGTCCAGAATCCGGGTTTGCAACGGCGGAACCATCGCGAAGGCCGCCATGCCCCAAAAAAAGATCACCACGACGGCCAGGGCGGGGTAACCGCTGACGGCCGCAAAGACCACGGACAGGACGACGAGCGCCGCCAGCATGGCACCCAGCGCCCGCATCAAGCCCCGGTCGGCAAGTTTGCCACCGGCATACATGCCCATGGTGAGGCCGACGCCTATGACAAAGAGGATGGCCGTTACGGTCGCTGGCGCAAAGCCGCTGACAGTCTCCAGGATCGGCACGATGTAGGTGAACAGCGAGAAGACGCAGGCCGCCCCGAGGACCGTGGTCAGCAATGCCAACAGGACTTTCGGGCGGCGCGCGATGACAAATTCGCGCTTGAGGTCGATCGCTCCGCCGCCGGCCACCGATGGGATCAGCATGGCGGCGGCGGCCAGCGAGACAAGCCCGAGCGCGGTGATCACAAGAAAGGTCGCACGCCAACCATAGTTTTGCCCGACCAGCGTACCCAGGGGCACGCCGGCGAGATTGGCCAGCGTCAGCCCCGAAAACATCAGCGCCACGGCGCTGACCCGCTTGGCCTCGGGCACCAGTGAGACCGCAACCACCACCCCAACGCCGAACAGCGACCCATGGGCGAGCGCCGCAACGATCCGGGCCGCCGCCAGAACCGGATAGTTGGGCGCGAAGGCCGACAGGAAATTGCCGAGGACGAAGATGCACAGCATGGCCAACAGCACAATTTTACGGGGCATACGCGCCGTCAGGATCGCCATGAGCGGCGCTCCAAGCACGACACCCACCGCATAGACCGTCACCAGTTGCCCCGCGGCCGGGATCGAGACCGCGAGGTCGCGCGCAATGTCGGGCAGCAATCCGGCGATCACGAATTCGGCCGTGCCAATGGCAAAGGCGGCCAGCGTCAAGGCGAGAATGGGCACAGGAAATCCGAGCACCATCAGGCCTTTCGTGGCGGAAGTGTCCGTCGACGTCATTCATCCCTCTTTCGTTCTGCCGTTGGCCAATGCCGTCGATTGCGACGGAACCGCGCCGGTCGCACATCAGGCCCCGGAAGGGATGTCCAGGCTAACACATCTCTCATTCCATCGAGCGAATGTTTCAACTTTCGCTCGATCGCTTTTGCATTCGCGCGTCCCGGATTTCGGCGCGCTCTGTTTCCTGCGGCGAATATCCACGACCCTGACGGCGATTGGGGATTGTGGCTCTCACTCCACGGCCTATTTTCGCCGGTGCAGCCCCAGTTGCGATCGATCCGCACCTGCTAACGATCCTGGATATCCGCAGCGCGAAAATGAGCATTCACACGGACGGCGACCGTGGGGCGCAATAGGCCCTTGCCGTATTGCGCCGGGGGCAGGGCTCGGTGCGGGCGGTTGCAAATTCGCGTGCGGTTGGCGCGGCGCAATACGCAAAGAGGCTATTGCGCCCTACGGTCGATTCCGTGCGTAGCCCAGTCAGCGGACATGATCGGAAGCGCAAGACGCCAACCAGACGGCTTTACCGTAATTGCCGAGATTGCCTAAATATTGGGCAGTGAACTACATTGATCTGCCAACGTATGATGCGCCGAAACCCGCCGCCTTGTTCACCATCGCGTTCACCTCAACAAGCAACCTTACTTCGCGAAACTTGTGGTTAGCGGACAGAGTCAATGCCGAGTTGCCGATGCAGGTCGCGAAATCCGCGCGGCGCTTTCCGGACCGACACGACATGCATGGCCGGTGTCGCGGCGGCACACAGCGGTCGCCAGCAAAGAGCGGGCGGATGACGGTAAGAGACCGTCCAGATTGGGGCCAGAAACGACGGGAACAAGACGACATACGACAAAAAATCGCGAATTCGGGCCCGCGAATCCGGCCCGTTTTGCCTCGCTGCGTGGCCCAGAAACAAGAAAGGCCAGGGTGCGATCCCTGGCCTCCCCGAAATGCTCTCTGCCCGGATCACACCGAGAAATACATATCGTACTCGACCGGGTGCGGGGTCATCTCGAAGCGCTCGACTTCCTGCATCTTGAGGTCGATATAGCCATCGAGCATGTCGTCGGTGAAGACGCCGCCCTTCTTGAACACGGCGCGGGCCTTGTCGAGGCTCTCGAGCGCCTCGCGCAGACTTCCGCACACGGTCGGAATCTTGGCCAGTTCCGCCGGCGGAAGATCGTAGAGGTTCTTGTCCATCGGCTCGCCGGGGTTGAGCTTGTTCTCGATGCCGTCGAGGCCGGCCATCAGCATCGCGGCAAAGCCGAGATAGGGGTTGGCCGCCGGATCGGGGAAGCGGATCTCGATGCGCTTGGACTTCGGCCCCGAGCCGTGCGGAATTCGGCAGGAGGCGGAGCGATTGCGCGCCGAGTAGGCCAGCAGCACGGGGGCCTCGTAGCCCGGCACCAGCCGCTTGTAGCTGTTGGTGGTCGGGTTGGTGAAGGCGTTGATGGCCTTGGCGTGCTTCAAGATGCCGGCGATGTAGTTCAAAGCGAGATCCGACAAGTCGGCGTACTTGTTGCCCGCGAACATGTTGTTGCCGCCCTTCCAGATCGACTGGTGGACATGCATACCCGAGCCGTTGTCGCCGAAGATCGGCTTGGGCATGAAGGTCACCGTCTTGCCGTAGGCCTGGGCGACATTGTGGGCCACGTATTTGTAGAGCTGCATGTGGTCGGCCATCTTCAGCATGGGGCCGAACTTGACGCCGAGCTCGTGCTGGGCGCTGGCCACCTCGTGGTGGTGCTTTTCCACCGTCACGCCCATTTCGCGCATGACAGACAGCATTTCCGAGCGGATATCCTGGGCTGAATCGACCGGCGGCAGCGGGAAATAGCCGCCCTTGGCGCGCGGCCGGTGGCCGAGATTGCCCATCTCGTATTCGGTGCCGGTGTTGGTCGGCAGCTCGGAGCTATCGACCCTGAAGCCGGTGTTGTAGGCGTCGGTGTTGAAGCGCACATCATCGAAAATGAAGAACTCGGCCTCGGGGCCGAAATAGACCGTGTCGCCGACGCCGGTCTGCTTCATGTAGGCCTCGGCCTTCTTGGCGATGCCGCGCGGGTCGCGCTCGTATAGCTCGCCGGTGGTCGGCTCGACCACGTCGCAGAAGATTCCCATGGTGGTCTGGGCGAAGAACGGATCGATATGGGACGTATCGGGATCGAGCATCAGGGTCATGTCGGACTGGTGGATGTCGCGCCAGCCGGCGATGGACGAGCCGTCGAACATCATGCCGTCGGCGAACACGCCCTCGTCGATGGTGCTGACGTCTTGCGTCACATGGTGCACCTTGCCGCGGGTGTCGGTGAAGCGGAGGTCGACATATTTGACGTCCTGCTCCTTGATCTTCGCCAGCACTTCCTTTGCGTCTGCCATGGTGTTTTCCTCTGTTTTGGCAAGGGCTCGGGGCCGACGGTCATCGGCCCCGAATTCGAATGGGTTGGATGCGGATGGTGATGCGACGGTCAGACCGCCTCGTTGCCCCGTTCGCCGGTACGGATACGGATCGCGTCCTCGACGTTCAAGACGAAAATTTTGCCGTCGCCGATCTTGCCGGTCCGGGCGGCGGCCAGGATGGCGTCGATGGCCCTTTGGACCATGTCATCGGGCAGCACGATCTCGATCTTCACCTTGGGGAGGAAGTCGACGACATACTCGGCGCCCCGGTAGAGCTCGGTGTGCCCCTTCTGCCGCCCGAAGCCCTTGGCCTCGGTGACGGTGATGCCCTGCAAACCGATCTCCTGCAAGGCCTCCTTGACCTCGTCCAGCTTGAACGGCTTGATGATGGCCTCGATCTTCTTCATGCGTTGGGATTCCAGCAATTCATAGATGGTACTGCTTGCAATTCGTTAAGCATGAACCGTGCCAAATCGATACTGACAAATTGAAGCGTTGGCGACCGAAAACGCGGCCTTTCGCGCCAGAATCTGCGGCGCTCGGGGCTTTTGTTGCTGATAATTTGAGCGGTTAGGTTAATTCTTAAGCAAGTGGCCCGGCCCCCGGTTCATTCGAAATTGGGTCAAATTGCAATGGCATAGCGAGCCTAGATTTAATTCCGGCGGACTATCATCCAGGCCAACGCAGCCCTTGAGATGGGGGTCAAGCGTTCGGGGGCGGATCTGGCGGCACGCTGGCCGGCCGGGACGCATTCAGACGCTGTATGGACATGGAATCTTGATGCGCGGCCGGCTGGAACTTCTGACGAACGAAGAAATGTCGCGCGCGGACAGGCTGGCCGCTGCCCGTGATGTTGCCTCTCGCACATTGATGGAAAGCGCTGGTGCTGCGGTCGCGACGGCGGCCGCGGCGATGCTGGCCGAGCTGCCGAAGCCGGCCGGTGGAATCGGCGCTGTCCTGGTGTTGTGCGGTCGCGGAGCAAATGGTGGCGACGGCTTCGTGGCAGCCCGGCGGCTCAGCGAAATGGGATGCGCCGTGCGGGTCGCGCTGCTCGGCTCCTTCTCGGAGCTGCGCGGCGATGCCGCCTTGGCGGCCGCCGATTGGCTCGGCACCATCGAGGTCGCCAATCCCGATTGCCTGAAGCCTCGGGTTGACCTGATAGTGGACGCGCTGCTCGGGGCAGGACTGAAGGGCGAGTTGCGTGAGGACAACGCGGCCCTGATCGCTGCCATCAATGCCAGTGGCCGGCCGGTTCTCGCCGTCGACGTTCCCTCGGGTCTGGATGGCTCCACTGGTGCCATTGGCCAGGTGGCGGTCGAGGCCCGCCAGACCGTGACCTTCGTGCGCTGCAAACCCGGACATCTTCTGTTGCCGGGGCGGCTGGTCTGCGGCAGGGTGACGCTCGTGGATATCGGAATGCCCGAAACCGTGGTGGCTGACGTGGCCGCGCGCGCCTACCATAACGAGCCTGATCTCTGGCGCGATAGGTTTCCCCGGCCTCGCCTCGATCAGCACAAATACGATCGGGGTCACGTGGTGGTGGTCGCAGGGCCGCCCGAGAGTGGCGGGGCCGCTCGTCTGGGGGCCCGTGCGGCGCTGCGCATGGGCGCGGGTCTCGTGACGCTGGCATCCCCTCCCGAGGCCTTGCCGATCAATGCCTGCCACCTCAACGCCGTTATGGTGCGCGCCTACGAGGGAGCGTTTGGCCTGGGCGAGATGTTGGCCGACCGGCGAAAGAACGCGGTGCTGATCGGCCCTGGACTTGGCCTGGGGCAAGCGTCGCTTGAATTGACGATCTCAGCCTTGAGGTCAGGAGCCGCAGTGGTCATTGACGCCGATTCGATCACTTCGGCGGCGGACAACGCCGCGCATTTGTTCGCCAATATAGGCCATTCGGCGACCCGGCCCGTTGTCCTGACACCACACGAGGGCGAATTCGCGCGTCTGTTCCCAGACCTCACCGGCAGCAAGCTCGACCGGGCCAGGGCCGCGGCGGACCGCTCCGGCGCCGTCGTGGTGCTGAAGGGCGCCGATACGGTTATCGCAGCGCCAGGCGGACAGGCGGCCATCAGCGACAATGCGCCGCCAACCCTGGCGACAGCTGGCTCCGGCGATGTGCTGGCCGGCATGATCGCGGGACTTCTGGCGCAAGCGATGCCTGCATTCGAAGCGGCGGCGGCGGCGGTGTGGCTGCACGGCGAGGCCGCCAGCGATTTCGGCCCTGGCTTGATCTCCGAGGATCTTCCTGAATTGCTGCCCGCCGCATTGCGCCGGCTCGCCAAGCACGCCTGAGATCGCTCGCCTAAGCTGGCGCGACAGCGACCATTCGCTCACCTCGGTAGGCAGCTTTGTCGTGGACCGGACCCGCGCGCTTGGCTATCGCAGGGACCGGAACGTTCGCCCCAAGGCGACTGCGGCGGGTTGAGGTCGATGGCGGTGATGAATGAGCTGACTGGGCCAGCTTCTAAGGCCGCCGACACGCTGCCATTCAGAATCGCGGGTGGCGTGATGGCAGCGGCCATCGCCTTCATTCACATTATTCCGCGCTCAAGCTGGCTCGCTCTCATCGTCATAACTGGCACCTTGGCGTGGCTGCTTTGGCGGGACGGCTGGATGCTGAACCAGGCCAAGCGACCCACCGCCACCAGCCTCGGACTGGTGGCCTTTGGGAGCCTGGCGGTGCTGGGAGCGGCATGGGCGGCTGTTCCGGCGTTGGCGGTGCATTCGGGACTGGTGTTTATCGCGCAAGTCGTTCTGGCGACAGTGGGGGCCGACGCGGCCGCACGGTTGCCGAATGTTGCCATCCGCCGGCTGAGCGAGGGGCTGCTCATCGGCGTTGCGGTCGGGGTCGCGTATCTCTTGGTCGATGGCGCCACGAGGTTGTCGATCTACCGGCTCTTCTTCGAGACCTTGGCTTATCTCGCGCCAGGCTATGGACAAGATACGCTCGCCCTTAGTGAACGGCTCTCGAAACTTGGGCCATCAGACATCAAGCGCAACATGGCCGAGGCGGCATTGCTGATTTGGCCGGTGCTGCTGATCGCGTGGCGCGGCAATATTTTCCGCCGCAGCCGCGGAGTCGCCTTCATGATTTTGGCCATCGTCGCTCTCGCGGGAGTTTTGATCAACCACGACTCGTCGCTCCTGGCGATGGCTTTGGGGTTGGCGGTTCTGACAGGAGCCAAATTTGCCTACCGGGCGACCTGGCCCGCGGTGGCCGCCACCTGGTGCATCTTGAACCTGTTGTTGGTGCCAGCCGCCCTTTGGCAGTTTCACGCCAAGCTCTATCTGCTGAATTGGATACAGTTCTCGGCCCGGGCGCGGATGGTTATTTGGGGTTATTCCGCCGAGCAGATCCTGAAGTCGCCGGTCCTGGGCATCGGCGCGGGTTCAGGCGCCGTGCTGGACGCGCGTCAAACGCACTTTGACCTGGCACCGGGGTCGAATTTTCCGCTGAGCACGGCAAACCATCAGCACGACATCTTTTTGCAAACATGGTACGAGATGGGGGGCCTGGGCGCCCTTGTGCTCTGCGCTACTGGGCTCGTGGCCTTGTGGCGCCTGCGAAAGCTCCCCGACCCGGTTCGCGGCTATGGATTGGCGGCGTTTGCCTCGACGATGGGCATGATCTCGACCAGCTACGGGCTCTGGCAGGAGTGGTTCCAGGCTTCCATCGCCATCTCGGCGATCGCCTTGGTGATCGCTATCCGGGCAGCGCGGGTCGAGGCCTTCGATATCAAGACCAGGAGCTAGAACGAGCCGTGCCGAAGCCGCTTGATCTGAGATAGAGAATGACGCGGACACCAACAGGCCGCCGGACGGCATGTCTCGTTGCCATGGCTCTAGGGCTCCTGGTCGCGACCCTCCCTAGCTCTTCATCCGCCCAACAAAGTGTGGACCCCGTCTCTGCCCCGGTCATCGGTGGTGAAACGCTGCTCAGGGGCGACTTCGTCAAGGCCATCGACAGCCTGACTCACGAACTGGACGCGCCAGGACTTACCAACGATCAGCGAGCCGGGTTATTCAACGACCGTGGAGTCGCCCACTGGCGCAAAGGCGATCTCGGCGCTGCGCTCGAAGATTTCAACAAAGCGGCCACGATCTATCCCGAGCTCGCCGCCGTCTACAGCAATCGCGGCAACACGCTTCTGGCCTTGCAGTCGCCGACAGAGGCCGTGCGGGATTTTGATCGCGCCGTGCTGCTCGCACCGTCCTACGCCGCAGCCTATAACAACCGGGCCATAGCCGAGGTTCAGCTCGACCAGCTGGATGCCGCCATAGCCGATTTTTCCAAGGCCGCCGAGCTCGCCCCGAACGCGCCAGCGCCGATCAATGGGCGTGGCAAGGTTCACCTCGATCTCAACCGGCCCTACCTTGCGCTCAGGGACTTCTCGCGCGCCATCGCGATTGAACCGAGCTACCGGCCAGGTTATCGCAACCGGGCCTTGGCCAGGCTGTCGTTGCACCAATATGCCGTGGCCATCGACGATTTGACCAACGCGCTGACCATCGCTCCCAACGATCCCGGCCTGTTGTTCACGCGCGGGTTGGCCGGGATCGCCGCCCAAAACTATCCGGCGGCGCTGGCCGATCTCGACAAGCTGGTTGCCGCGACGCCCAAATCCACGGCGGCGTTCGCCGAGCGGGGACATGCCTACGCCCTGTTGGGATCATTTCCCGAGGCCATGAACGACTTTGCCAAGGCCATTGAACTCGACCCAAAGAACCGCGAGGCCTACGTGCATCGGGCCGAAGCCCATCTTGCGAGCAATGAGGCCGAACTCGGCCTGGCGGATGCCGATCGGGCACTCAAGATCGATCAGCGCTTTGTCGCTGCCTACCGCGTCCGTGCCAGGATCGAGGAAGCGCTCGGGCACAAGCCGGATGCTGCGGCCGACTTCGAGCAGGCAGCAAGCCTCGACCCGCAAGATCAGGAGGCCTGGGATGGTTTGAAGCGGCTTACCGGCAAGACCCAGCCGCCGGTCGCGGTCGTGTCGAGCGGCCAGCTGCCGGGCTGGAGTGTCGTGCAGTCGGGAGACAGGCTGCTTGCTCATGGCGACAAGCTGCCCGAGCTTTCGATCCCTCTGGAACTCATCGGCACGGACGCCCCGCAATTGACCGGCTGGGAGGAAAAGGGCGCGCCCTACAAGGGCATCGGCGTTCTGCGTTATTTGGCCGGGCAAATGCCTGCCAAGCCAGCGCCCGAGGCCATCGAATTGGCCGTCATCATCGATTTGATCCACCGGCAAGTGCTCGGCATCGAACCGTACCGCACCGGCGACCGGGCCGCGAGTTGGACCTGGACGGAAAGCGGGGAGTTGCTGATCAAGGGTCCAGACGGCGTCAACTCCAATTTCCGGCTGGCAGAGAGCCTGGGAATGGGGCAGCGCTCGGCTGGTCCTGGCGCACCGGCGCAGACGCACAAGCAAGTTGCCAACGGCCCGCCGCCCCACAAGAAGAAGGCGTTCACGCTGTTCGATCTGTTCTTCAATTGAACCGCGGTGCGGTGTTGGTTACCCATTCATTTACCTCCCTGGGCTACTCTCAAAACTGAGATTAGCCACCTTGAGGGGGAGGTATGCGCCGCCTGCTTAAGCCTGCCGCTGCGGCCAGCCGCGAGCCGTTCTTTGGCGAATGGCAGCCGATTGTCCTATCGATCCTGACGTTGGGAATAGGTCTTGGTGCCATCGCCACCTTTTATTCCAGCGTCTTTGCCGCGGTTCATGTGGTTGCGGCGGACAATGGTGCCGGGCGCGAGCAGCTGGGCGTGGTCACACTTTGGGTCTGTGCGCTGTTTCTGTTGCAAGGGCTGATACCCTTGGTCAGATTCAGCATCAGCGTGCTGCCAGATCTGGTCAGCGGCAGATTTGGCGGAAACGGCCGCAAGATCGTCATTTTTGCCTTGATGCTCATGGCCGGCGCGGTCTTGATCTTCACTTGAGAGCGGTGAAGAGATGTTGCCGGGCGCGGAGCGTGCTAGCTTCGCCCAATGCCTAGCACCCGCGAGCCCACCATGATCGCCACCAACCATCCCAGCGTTTGCACGTTGGACTGCCCCGACACTTGCGCTCTGACCGTCACGGTCACGGATGGCCGCATTTCGGAGGTACACGGCAGCCGGACATCACCCTCGACCGAGGGTGTGATCTGCAACAAGGTTGCCCGGCTCATGCCTGAGCTGGTGCATGGGAGTGCCCGGCTGTTGCATCCGCTGCGCCGTACCGGGCCCAAGGGCAGCGGCCGGTTCGAGCGGATCAGCTGGGAGACCGCGCTCGATCTCATCCACGACGGCTTTGCAACCGCCATCCGGCAATTTGGCCCCCAATCGGTGATGCCGCTGAACTACGCGGGCCCGCACGGCTTTGTGCAGGGCGACAGCATGTCCCTCCGGTTTTTCCACAAGCTGGGCGCCAGCCAGCTCTATCGCCGCTCGCTGTGCGGCGCGGTGCGTGGGGAGGCCTGGAGCGGCACTTATGGCAACGTTCCGGGATGCCCACCCGAATTGTGCGCCGATGCCGATCTCAACATCGTCTGGGGCAACAACGCCACTGTCGCCAATTTGCATGTGACCCGGCGCATCCGGCAATCGATCCGCAAGGGCGGCCGGCTGGTCGTCGTCGACCCGTTGCGCACGAAAATCGCTGAGCAGGCCGACCTGCACTTGGCACCAAGGCCGAGCACCGACGTGGTGCTGGCCTTTGCCATTGCCGCCGAATTCGAGCGGCTAGGCTTTTTCGACCAGGACTTCATTGCCAAGAATGTGCTCGGCTTCGGCGAATACATGGCGCGGGCCCGGGCCTATCCGCCCGAGACGGCTGAGGCGATCTGCGGCGTGCCGGCCGCCGACATCACGCGATGCGCGCAGATGATGGCGAAGGCCAAGCGGTTGGTGATCGCGCCTGGCAATGGCTGGGAGCGCGGTCGCAATGGCGGATCTGGCGTGCGCGCCGCCTATGCGCTGCCGGCGCTGCTCGGCAAGCTGGGCAAAGGCAGCGGCATCGTCGCCGGCGGTGGTTTTGCGTTTCCCAAAACACCCAACACCTTGGGGCGGCCCGATCTCGTTCCGTCCGGCACCCGTACGCTCAATATCATCGATGTTGGCCGGCACCTGGCCGAAGATGACATCGATCCACCCTTGCGCGCGGTCCTCATCTACAATCACAACCCGGTTGTCGTGCATCCCGACCAGAACCGGATGCGCAAGGGTCTGGCACGTGAAGACGTATTCTGTGCCGGCATCGACATCAGCATGACCGAGAGCATGGGCTATTGCGACGTGGTGCTCCCTGCCGCGACCCACTTCGAATATGCCGACCTCTACCCCGCCTATGGCCATCACTGGCTGCAACGGGCCGAGCCGGTCATCCCCCCGCAAGGGGAATCGCAGCCGAATAGCGAGATTTTCCGTAGGCTTGCGGGTCGCTTCGGATTCAGTGATGCCTGTTTTTCCGCCAGCGACACCGAACTGATGGACGATGCGATCGATGCGCGGGACAGTCGGCTGGGCGGCAAGCGTGGCAGCACCGTGCCATTGGATGCGCCTACGCAGATGCTTGGGGCCGACGGCAGGCCCATGGTGCTGTTCGACAATGTGCGACCGGCGACGCCCTCGGGCAAGGTCGAATTGAAATCCGAGACGCTTGCCTCGCGATGGGGTGCCCATGCTTTGCTGCCGGACTTCCGGCCGGCCGAAACGCGCTTTCCATTGGCGCTGATTTCGCCTGCGTCCGACAAGCGGATTTCCTCGACGCTTGGCGGGCTTGACGGCGCTCTGGCGGCTTCGCCTCTGCTGATGCACCCGGACGACGCAGCCGCCCGGGGCCTGACGGATGGCGCCGAGGTCAGACTATGGAATGAACTCGGCGAGGTGTTCCTGCCGCTGCATGTCACTGATGCCATACGGCGCGGAGTGGTCTCCTCGCACAAGGGAGCCTGGCTCGCGAGTTCGCGCAACGGGCAGACGATTTCGGCATTGGCGTCCGCCGCTCTGCGCGCCGACCTTGCCCATGGTGCCTGCTTCAACGACACAGCCGTCGACGTGGGCGCGGCCTGATCGATGGCGCAGCGGGCGGTGGCTGTGATCGGAGGCGGGCCGGCGGGGTTGATGGCGGCTGAGACATTGGCGCGCGCCGGACTGGCCGTGACAGTCCACGAGCAGATGGCCAATCCAGGCCGCAAATTCCTGCTTGCGGGGCGGGGCGGACTCAATCTCACCCATGGCGAACCCTTGCCGGAGCTGCTTGATCGCTACGGCGCGGCGTCCGATAGGCTGGCACCTGCCATCACCGCGTTCCCGCCCAAGGCGCTCACCGATTGGTGCGAGGGCCTCGGCGTGCCCACCTTTGTCGGCACCAGCGGCCGGATCTTTCCTCGAAGCCTCAAGGCTTCGCCGCTGCTTCGGGCCTGGCTGATCCGGCTCGGTGAGCTGGGCGTGCGGATGGAGCGCGCGAACCAGTGGGCCGGCTGGAGCCCCGGAGGCGAACTGGTCTTTTCCAGCCGAGGGGAAGCGAAATCGCTCACCCGGCCCGATGCCACCGTGCTTGCCCTGGGCGGGGCCTCGTGGCCGCGATTGGGTTCGGACGGAAGCTGGGTGGCGATTCTGGCTGAACACGGTGTCCATATCAGGCCTCTAGCCTCGGCCAATTGCGGCGTCCAAATCGACTGGACCCCAATGTTCCGGGAGAAATTCGCTGGCGCGCCGCTGAAGCGGATCGCCCTGACCGTCGATGGTCAGACGGTGCGCGGCGAGGCCGTGATCACGGCACGGGGACTTGAGGGCGGCGCGGTCTACCAGTTGGTGCCTTCCATCCGCGATGGACTGGCACAATTGGGGCGCTGTACGATCACCCTGGACCTGAAGCCTGACGTCACCCTGGCCGAATTGGCCGAACGGCTGGGCCGCGCCATTGGAAAGCAAACGCTCAGCAATCATCTGCGCAAGACTGCAGGACTTGCCCCGGCGGCGATTTCTCTCCTTCGCGAAAGTTACGGCGCGGCCTTGCCCAAGGAGCCGGCCGCATTGGCAGCTTTGATCAAGCTGCTGCCGTTTGCGATCGTCGGTCTTGAACCAGTTGAACGGTCGATCTCGTCTGCCGGCGGTATCGACTGGGACGAGATCGACGCAAACTTCATGCTGAATAGGCTGCCCGGAGTGTTCGCCGCCGGCGAGATGCTCGATTGGGAAGCACCGACCGGCGGCTATCTGCTTCAGGCCTGCTTCAGCACGGGTGTCGCGGCGGCGAACGGAGTGTTGGCCTATTTGGCATGAAGGACCCGCGCAGAACCGGCGCGCGAAGCCTCGGACGAACTGACCAGACCACGCTGTTTCAGCACGCCCTCCACGGTTGGAAGCCGACCCCGGAACGCGAGGTAGGCGGCCTCGGGATCCTGACTGTTCCCCGCCGAATAGACGTGCTTCAGCAGTTTCGCGGCGGTCGTCGCATCATACAGGTCGCCGGTTTCCTCGAAGGCGAGAAATGCATCGGCATCCAGCATCTCGGACCACATATAGCTGTAGTAGCCAGCCGCGTACCCTTCATTGGCGTAGATGTGCTGAAAGTGCGGCGTGGCGTGCCGCATGACAATCTCTGCCGGCATGGAGATGCGGGCCAGCGTCTCGGCTTGCAGCCGCATGGCGTCGGGCATCCCTGGCGCCGCCAGCGAATGGGCGTCGAGATCGACCAGCGAGGACGCCAGATATTCGATCGTCTGGAAGCCCTGATTGAATGTGCGCGCCGCGCGCAGCTTGTCGATCAGCGCATCGGGCATCGGTTCGCCGGTGCGGTGGTGGCGGGCAAATGTCCTCAACACCTCCTTGGTCGACAGCCAATGCTCAAACAACTGCGAGGGCAGTTCGACGAAGTCGTGGGCGACCGAGGTGCCCGAGAGCGAGGGAAAAGTCACATTCGACAGCAGTCCGTGCAGCCCATGTCCGAATTCATGGAAAAGCGTGCGGGCATCGTCGAAGGACAGCAGCGCCGGCTTGCCGTCCTCGCCTCTGGCGAAGTTCATGACGTTGACGACGATGGGGCGGACCTCGCCCGCGAGCTTCTCCTGATTGCGGAACTCGCTCATCCAGGCGCCCGAGCGCTTGTTGGGCCGGGCGAAATAATCCGCGAGAAACAGGCCGACATGCCGGCCGTCGCGAGACTTGACCTCCCAGACGCGGACATCCTGGTGGTAGACCGGCACATCCAGCCGTTCCTCGAAGACGAGGCCAAACAGTCGCTCGGCGACATGGAAACTGGCGGCGATGATCTGATCCAGGGGGAGATAGGGCTTGAGGTCCGCTTCATCCAGGTCGTAGTCGGCCCTGCGCACCTTCTCGGCATAGTAGCGCCAATCCCAGGGCTCTATGCTGATATTGACGCCTTCGGCCGCCGCCACGGTTTGCAGCTTCTCGCGCTCGCGGTTTGCGGCGGTGAGACCCGCTTGCCAGACGTGCTCAAGCATTCCGCGCACGGTTGTCGGCGACTTGGCCATGGTGTCATCGAGCTTGAAGTCGGCATAGCTGGCATAGCCGAGCAGTTTGGCGCGCTCGCCTCGCAACGCCAGGATCTCGCCGATCAAGGTGCGATTGTCGGTTGCGCCAGGCTTCTCGCCCCGTTGCTGCCAGGCCTTGAACGCCAGCTCGCGCAGATCGCGCCGCGCCGAAAAGGTAAGGAACGGTTCGATCAACGAGCGGTTGAGGGTGATGACGTGGGTTGCGCTGGCGCCCAAAGCCTTGGCGGCGGCGGCGGCGGCCGCAACCGTGAACTCAGGCAGGCCAGCACGGTCGCGCTCAGAGGCGAGCGGCAGCACGAAGGCCTTTTCATCGGCCAGCACGTTCTGGCTGAACTGGGTGGTGAGCGCGGCCAATCGCTGCTTTATTTCACCGACGCGGGCCTTGGCAGCAGATGACAAAGCCGCGCCGGCGCGCACAAAGGCGAGATGCTTGCGCTCCAGCAGGCGCAAGTCTTCGGGCTCAAGTTTCAAACTTGTGCGCCGCTCATGGAGATCGGCGATACGAGCAAAGAGCACCGCGTTTGAGGTGATTGCGTTGGAATGCTCGGCAAGCCTCGGCGCCATCTCGCGCTCGATGGCCTGCAACTGGTCGTTGGATTCGGCGCCGGCCAGGTTCCAAAACACAGCCGCGATGCGGTCAAGCTGCCGGCCAGAATTTTCCAGAGTCCGGATTGTGTTTTCGAAGGTCGGTTTGGCCGGGTTGGCGGCTATTTTCTCGATTTCGAATTTGTGGCTCGCCATGCCCGCCTCGAAGGCGGGGCCGAAATGCTCGGAGCCGATGGTGTTGAACGGTGGCACCTCGAAAGGAGTTTTCCAAGGCTCAAGGAGAGGGTTCTGGGTGGCCGCGGCCATGACTGGGTACTCCGCAAATACGATTGGGGACGGGGTCCGGATGGCAGTTTACGCGAACACACATCTGCCGGCAGCGCAGGGGGATGATTCGCGCTGTTCCCGTTATGTTTGAAGCGCGATGTGGGCGGATCGGTGGCCACTCGAATGCGTATGCAAGCTGGCGAGCGCAGCCTCTTCAAATGCAAACGGCGGCAACCCACGGGTCACCGCCGCTTGAACGTGCTGGAAGTCTGGCCTGCTTACTTGCAGTTGAGGACGAGGTCCTTGACGAGCAAATTGTTCTGCTCGTTGGTCTCGGCGATCTTGTTGTAGGGATCGACCATGACATAAACCTTGCGATGGCCGACGAGGCCTCGCCCGGACTTGATCTTGCCCTTGCCGATGTGAACATCGGTCGAGAAGATCTCCTTCGGGGCCATCGAATTGGGGACCAGCTTGTCGTCCTTCATGTCGAGCATTTCAGGGATCCATACCGACACGATCGGCTCGACGATCAGACGGTCGGCACGGCCATCGCCGATGTTCTTGACGCCGATGGTGCCGCTGAAAAGCTCTTCGTTGACGTCGCAACCCTTGGGATTGACCGTCAGTTCGACCTGGTCAGCCAGAACAATAAGGTCGGGGCCGTGGGCCGTGATCGGGGCCGGAGCCGCCGCGACGGGCTTGGGTCGGTAAACCGGCCGCCGCTTGGCGGCGTCGGCACTGCTCGAAGCCATGGAAAGGGCAACGGCGGCCAAGGCGAAAACGGAAACGCCAGCAACAAAGAACTTCTTCACGGAATCCCCTCCCTTGAGAGTACACAACGGTCAGCGCACAACGCGCACGCGTGCGACCGGCTCGGCCGCCCCAGTTACAGTTAACAACGTGAACCGGACACGTCAAACAGCCACCGTCGAATTTTTGTGGGCTGTGGCTGGAATAATGCAGCTTCCGAAGATTGCTGCGGAAACGCCGTCCCGCCGATCAGCTGTTCGGACCTGACGGGGCCTGGATTTCATTGCGCCGGGAGCGAAGTTTGCGCCGCGCCAACCTGCCCACGCCTCGAACTTTGCGGCTGGCAAGACGGCCTACTTTCCTGGCTTTTTGGCGCGCGAGGCGACCGACACCTCGCACCCTTCCCGGCCGACGTGATTTACCGACAGGCCCCGCCAAGGCGTGGACGATGCCATGCAGCTCCTCGATCAGCAATTTGCGGTCGCCGGCATGTGCCAAGGCGGAAAAGGGTACGACGCCCCCCACATTGACCCGCAGCGTCGAGCCCGCGAACTTGCGGAACTCGGAAACCAGCAAGGAGAGCCGGAGCGTCAAGCTGATCCGGCTCGCGAGCTGAAAAAGCGGCCCGTTCTGTCCCTCGAACCAGAGCGGAAGCACCGATGCCTTCGCCGATTGGATGAGACGGGCGGTAAACAACTTCCAAGGCAGATCGACAGCCTGCCCGAACGGTGATTTGGCGGTTGCCACGCCGCCTGCCGGGAACACGATCAAGGTCGTGCCGGCGGCAAGCAGCGCCAACGCTTCCTTGCGGGTGGCGAGATTGGTGATTTGCGCTTCGCGTGTCTCATCGAAATCAATCGGCAGCGAATAGGGCCTGATTTCAGGCACGCGCAGGAGCTGGTTGTTGATGAGCACCTTGAACGGCCGCCCCAACTGTTCGGCCATGGCCAGGCTGGCAATGCCGTCGCCGATGCCAAATGGATGGTTGGCGATGATCACAAGTGGAGCATCTGGAGGGATGGATGGCGGCCACGCCTCGCCGGAGGTGGTGATCTTCAGCTTCACGTCGACAAGTTCAAGCACCTCACCGAACGGCCGCTTGGACCTCGGAACGATATGGTGACGCCAATAGCGGTACAGCGGCAGGAATTTCTCGCGCCCCGACAAACCCTCGATGGTGTGGATCACCCAACGCTTCAATTTGGCGTCGTTCGGGGAGGCGTATGTCAGCTCGCGAAACTTGCTCGCCATTGCGAGTGCCTGTTGGTTCCCAGCACACAGCCCCGGTAGTGCTAGCCCCGAAAGCCCTGCCGCAATCTGGCACGGCGTGTGAACCACGTCCACTGGGCCCGTGTCCGATGCCTGCACTCCGGCAACGTTACAGAATTGTATCCTGGCCGAAACCATCCACGCGCAATTGCCGGAGCACATTCACACCGCGCGGCAAAAGGGTCGAGATCTGCTGCGGCACTCGCCACTCGACACATGGGTTTCCGCAGATTGGCCCCGCAAGGAACAGCGCGTGGGCCGAAAGGCGGGAATAGCACCTGCCGCCGGGCGAATCCGACACGACCGGCGGTGGGTGCGTTGCCCCGTGAGCCTTTTGGCCTGGGTGGCTGGGATTGCCCGTTGGGGGCCATCACAATTTCCGACCGCAACCTGGACAAATTCCGGTAAACTGGCGCCGGGGCCAGATTTCGCTGTGGCCCCGCTGACGCATTAACACCTTACTCCCTCGGCTCCATGCGCATCCTATTGATCGAGGACGACGACAAGGTGACCGAGTTCGTTGCGCGCTCGTTGCGCGAGCATGGCAACACCGTGGACGCGGTGCGTGATGGGCGTGAGGGATTGCTCATGGGCGCATCGCAAATCTACGACGCGATGATCATCGACCGGATGCTTCCAGGGCTGGAGGGGCTGGCGATCATCCGCACGTTGCGGGCCTCGGGTAACCGGACACCGGTGTTGATCCTGACCACCAAGACCCAAGTCGCGGACCGGGTTGAGGGGCTGGAGGCGGGCGGCGATGACTATCTGGTCAAACCCTTCGCCTTCACCGAGCTTCACGCCCGCCTGAACGCGCTCGTCCGCCGCCCGCCGATGGCCACCGTCGAGACGGTTCTGCATGTTCACGACCTTGAAATGGACTTGCTCAAGCGCACGGTCACGAGGGCCGGCCAGCCGATCGCCGTGCAGCCGCAGGAGTTCAAGCTGCTTGAATATCTCATGCGAAACGCCGGCCGGGTGGTGACTCGCACCATGCTGCTGGAAGGCGTATGGGACTTTCACTTTGATCCGTTGACCAAGGTGGTGGAAACCCATGTGAGCCGGTTGCGCTCGAAGGTCGACAAGGGCTTCGATGCCGAATTGATCCACACCATCCGCGGAGCGGGGTACGTGCTTCGTGCGCCTGAATAGCTTGTTCAACACGGCGACCTTCCGGCTCGCCCTGAGCTTTGCGAGCCTGTTCGCGGTGTCATCCGCTGTTCTGTTTGCCATCGTCTATTGGTCGATCCAGGAATTCGAGAGCCAGCAGATTCGCAGATCGATCGCGACCGAGATGGGCTCGCTCGAGTTGTCGGCGAAATCGGAGCGACCGGGCGCACTCGTCCATGAGATCGAAGAGCGCACGAAATCTCCAGGTCATCACCCCTTCGAGTATGGGTTGCTGGACGCGAGCGGCACCCTGATCGCGGGAGATCTGAACTCGCCTCCAACGCAACTTGGCTGGCAGGTCCTGGATCGGCCAGGTGCGACCATGTCGGATGGCGACACCAGCGTTGTGTTCTATGTGTTCGGCATGGAGGCGGGCGATGGGCAGAAGCTGTTCGTGGCGCAGGACACCGAACCACTGGAGGAATTGCGAGAGACCGTGGCCGGCACATTCGCGCTTGGCGGGGCAATAACCGTGGCGCTTGCCGTTCTTGGCGGAGCGGCCATCAGTGCCCTGTTCATGTACCGGGTTGAGCGCATCAATCGCACCGCGCGCAGTGTCATGGCCGGGGCCATCGGCGAGCGGATGCCGGTCAGCGGCGCGAATGACGAGTTCGACCAGCTCTCGACCAATCTCAACTTGATGCTCGACCGGATCGAATCGCTCGTTGGTAATCTGAAGCGGGTCTCGAGCGATGTCGCTCATGATCTGCGCACGCCCTTGACGCATTTGCGGCATGGCTTGGAACGGGCCCGGTCCGAGGCCCGCACGGTTCCGGAATTCTCGGCGGTCATCGAGCGCTCGATATCCGAGACTGACGGAATTCTTCGCACTTTCAGCGCGTTGCTGCGCATCGCCGAGATCGAATCGGGCGCGCAGCGGGCCAGTTTCGCGGACGTCGATCTGTCTGGGCTGATGACCCGGATGCTGGAAACCTATGCTCCGGTGGCCGAGGATGAGGGTTACGTCCTTTCGGGCTCCATCGAGCCTGGCGTGGCGGTGCGTGGAGATCGGGCGCTGCTGAACCAGCTGCTTGCCAATCTTTGCGAGAACGCCATCCATCACACTCCGGCAGGCACGCGGATCGAACTCGGGCTGGAGGCGAACGGCAGCGAGATTGTCTGCTCGGTCAAGGACACTGGCCCTGGCATCCCACGATCGGAGCGGGCACGGGTCTTCCAGCCGTTCCACCGCCTGGATCAGAGCCGCTCGACACCGGGCAGCGGCCTGGGCCTTGCGCTGGTCAAGGCGATCAGCGAATTGCATGGCGGAACTATCGTCTTGCTGGATAACGCGCCGGGCGCGACGTTCGAACTGCGCCTGCCAAGACGCTCACAGCTTCAACGAGTGGAAGCGTCCGTCGCCACCGGCAGGTCAGGGCTCGCGGACGAGGTATCAAGACAATTGTCTGGAAACCTTTAAATCCTCCTTAGCCTGGCTTGGATATTATTCCACTGATCTGACAACCGGCAGGACTTCAGCAGCGTATCTAGTCGAAGCTGTCGCGTGGTCACGGACAAACGTGTGATGTATGATCTTGTAAGTACCTATCGGCGAACTCACCCACAGCAGCCGGCTTCCACACCGCGCCGATGGCTCTGGCTATTGGCAAGCATCACAGGGCTTGCCGTTGCCGGCTTGATTGGAATGCAAGCCGCCCTTTGGTCCTCGTCTGACGATGGATCGGATCCCGCCTCGATCGCGGATTTGAATGTCTCCCTTCGCGGCGTCGAGGGCCCGGTCATAACCGGCAGTACATCGGCCGTGGCGGGGACGGGACAAACTTCTGTGCTGAGCAGCGGGTGGCCATTGGCCTTGTTTGTGGTGGGCGTCAGTGGCCTGACGGGTTTGGGCGTGCTCTTGTTCGTCAGCAAATTGGTCCCCTCCAAGCCGGACGAAGCGGACAGCGAACCGTCGATCGTCGGCAAGCGAGCCGACCACAAGATCAGCGACAACGCCGAAATACGTCGCTGGCGCGGCGGCCCCATTCGCAATTGACGCTGGGTCAGTTGGTTGAGTTCGCGCCGGCGCAGTCAAGTCTAACGGCAGCACAATTGGAAACGCCCCCTGCCATGCCGGCGGCGGTCCCATCTGGTCGAAAATCGCCCTATGCAGCCTGCCTCGTCTTGCCTCGGCGGATGTCGGGGGGGACAGCCTCTTTGGTCAACATCGCGATGGCGTCGTCGAGTTTCATCACCTCTTGGGCCTGTGAGCCGAGCCGGCGGATCGAAACGGTCTGTTCCTCGGCCTCGCGCTTGCCCACCACCAGCATCACCGGCACCTTGGCCAGGGAGTGCTCGCGCACCTTGTAGTTGATCTTCTCGTTGCGGATGTCGGCCGCGGCACGAAGACCGGCCGATCGCAATTCGGCAAGCACCTCGCCCGCATAGCGGTCGGCGTCCGAAACGATGGTGCAGACGGTCGCCTGCACCGGCGCCAGCCAAAGCGGCAGATGCCCAGCCGTGTTCTCAACCAGGATGCCGATGAAGCGCTCGAGCGAGCCAAACAGCGCCCGATGCAACATGACCGGCGTTTTTTTCTCGCCGTTGGCATCGATGTAGTAGGCCCCGAAGCGTCCAGGCAGATTGAAATCCACCTGATTGGTGCCGCATTGCCAGGTGCGGCCGATGGCGTCCTTGAGGTGGTATTCGAATTTCGGGCCGTAGAACGCGCCATCGCCCTCGGCGATCGAGGTTTTCACCCGGTTGCTGACCTGGCCCACCTTTTCCAGCACGCGCTTCATCGCCGCCTCGGCCTTGTCCCACTGCGCATCGTCGCCGACCCGCTTTTCGGGCCGGGTCGCCAGCTTGATGTGAACGTCATCGAAGCCATAGTCCTTCAGGATCGACAACAGGAAATCGTTGACCTTCAGGCTTTCTGCCTCGATCTGATCGTCGGTGCAGAAGATATGCGCGTCGTCCTGGACGAAGGCGCGCACCCGCATCAGCCCGTGCAAGGCGCCGGATGGCTCGTAGCGGTGTACGCAGCCGAACTCGGCGATCTTGATCGGCAATTCCTTGTAGCTCCTGAGGCCGTATTTGAAGATCTGCACATGGCCCGGGCAGTTCATGGGCTTCAGGGCGAAAATCCGGTGATCTTCGGTCTCGGTCACGAACATATGGTCGTGATAGTTCTCCCAGTGCCCGGAGGTCTCCCACAAGGACTTATCGAGCAGCTGCGGAGAATTGACCTCGACATAACCCTCGACGTTCTGGCGCCGGCGCATGTAGTCTACCAGGCACTGATACAGTGTCCACCCATTGGGATGCCAGAACACCGTGCCTGGCGCATCGTCCTGAAAATGAAACAGGTTCATCTCCCGGCCCAGCTTGCGGTGATCGCGCTTCTCGGCCTCTTCGAGTTGTGTCAGATGCGCCGCCAAATCCTTTTCGGACGCCCACGCCGTGCCATACAGGCGCTGCAACTGCGCCTTGGTTGAATCGCCGCGCCAGTAAGAGCCGGCGATCTTCATCAGCTTGAAGGCGTTGCCGATCTGGCCAGTGGAGGTCATGTGCGGACCACGGCACAAATCCGTCCATTCGCCCTGCTTGTAGATGCGGATCGTATCGTTCTCGGGGATGGCATCAACCAGCTCGATCTTGAACGTCTCGCCCCTCTTGGCGAAGAATTCCTTGGCCTGTTCGCGGCTCCAGATTTCCTTGGTGAAGGGCTTGTTGCGCTTGATGATGTCGCGCATCCGCTCTTCGATTTTCGGCAAATCCTCCGGCAGGAACGGGGTGGCCTTGGCGAAGTCGTAGTAGAAGCCGTCCTCGATCACCGGGCCGATGGTGACCTGGGTGCCTGGCCACAGCTCCTGCACGGCCTCGGCCAGCACATGCGCGGAGTCGTGGCGGATGAGTTCGAGTGCTTCGGGGTCCTCGCGGCTGACGAACTTGATCGCGGCGCCCTGGGTGATGGGGTCGGCCAGATCAGCCAACTTGCCATCGAGCGCCATCGCCACCGTGCGCTTGGCCAGCGACTTGGCGATGGACTCGGCCACCTCGCGGCCAGTGATCCCAGCCTTGAAGGGGCGCTGGTTGCCGTCGGGAAACGTCAGTGTGATGTCAGCGGGCATGGAAGTCTCCTCTCACTCGCTGCCTACGATTGCAGGTAAGAAGGCTCCGGGCGTGTCGCCAGAGCCGAGGCGCAGCTTTTAGCGAGGCCCGGATGATTTGTCAGCTGGGTGAATCGCTTGTTTGCGCCACTCCGCCGGTCTAGGTTGCGCGAAGCGCCTATAGCAAACGAGCGCAACACTTCAATCGGGAGGACCTGCAATGTCATCGAGCAAGCAGCATCTTTTGGCATCGGCCGCGGTCGTGGCCCTCGGGCTATTCGCCACGGCCAACTTCGCGCCGGCTCGCGCCGAGGACTCGATCAAGATCATGGTGGGCGGACTGGAAAAGCACATCTATCTGCCGTTCAAGCTCACCGAGCAGCTCGGGTTCTTCAAGGCCGAGGGCCTCAATGTCGAGTTGCTCAACGAACCCTCGGGCGTCGATGCCGAGAACGAGATGCTGTCTGGCAATGTCGCGGGCGTCGGCGGCTTCTATGATCATTGCGTCGATCTGCAAGCCAAGGGCAAGATCGTCGAGTCGGTCGTGCAGATCAACCAGGTTCCGGGCGAGGTCGAGATTGTCTCGTCCAAGCATCCCGAAATCAAGGGCATGGCCGACATGAAGGGCAAGAGCGCCGGCGTTACCGGGCTCGGTTCCTCGACGAATTTTCTCACCCAGTATCTCGCGGTCAAGTCGGGACTGGCGCTTGGCGACATCACCTCGGTGCCGGTTGGCGCCGGTGACACCTTCATCAAGGCCATGCAGACCGACAACATCCAGGCCGGCATGACCACCGAACCGACCATTTCCCGGCTGCTCAAGAGCGGCGACGGCAAAGTGCTGATCGACATGCGCACCATGGACGGCACCAAGGCCGCGCTCGGCGGTGTCTATCCGGCGACCTCGCTCTATATGCAGACCTCATGGGTCGATGCCCACAAGGACACAGTGCAGAAGCTCGCCAACGCGATCGTCAAGACGCTGCGCTGGATCAAGGCTCACTCGTCGGCCGAAATCGCCGACGCCATGCCCAAGGAATATCTGGTCGGTGATCGCGACGGCTACATCAAGGCGCTCGACGGCGGCCGCGGCATGTACTCGGCCGATGGCTTGATGCCAGACACGGGCCCGGAAACGGTGCTGGCCGTGCTCGGCGGCTTCTCCAAGAACGTGAAGGGCAAGACGATCGATCTGTCCAAGACCTTCACGACCGAGTTCGTAAAGAACGTGAAGTAGCAAGCGTGCTTGCACTCCCTCCGCTCCGTCATGGCCGCGAAGGCGGCCACCCACGCAAGATGGGGACGGAGCGGTCCCCTTGCCAGGACGGGGCGCTATCCGCCAATGTACGCTTGCCGATGGTTGCGCGGGTGGCTGCTTTCGCGGCCATGACGTGAGGGTACGATGATCATTGAATCTCCCGCCATCGAACTGCGCAACGTCTCCCGGCGGTTCCTGTCGCCGGAAGGCAAATCCTTCACCGCCATCCGCGATTTCAACATGAGTGTCGCGCAAGGCGAGTTCGTCGCGGTGGTCGGACCAACCGGCTGCGGCAAGTCGACGACGCTCAATCTGGTCACTGGCCTGGCCAAGCCGTCGAGCGGCGATGCCTTCGTCTTTGGCAAACCGGTTGAGGGCATCGACAAGCGGATCGGTTTCGTGTTCCAGACCGACGCGCTGTTTCCCTGGCGCAATGTCATCGACAATGTGACCGCCGGGCCCGTTTTCCGAGGCCTTGGCAAGGCCAAGGCCAACGACAAGGCACGCGACTGGCTTGCCCGGGTCGGGCTCACCAGGTTCGAGCAGCACTATCCGCACCAGCTATCCGGCGGAATGCGCAAGCGCGTGGCGCTGGCCCAGACCTTCATCAATGAGCCGCAAATCCTCCTGATGGACGAACCGTTCTCGGCGCTCGATGTGCAAACGCGCGTGCTCATGCACGATGAGTTGCTGAGCCTCTGGTCCGGGGCCAAGGCCTCGGTGATCTTCGTCACCCACGACCTGGAAGAGGCCATCGCGCTCGCCGACAAGGTCTATGTGCTCACGGCGGGGCCGGGCACCGTCAAATCCATCTACCCCATCGACCTGCCCCGCCCCCGCATCGTCGCCGACATCCGCTACGACCCCAAATTCATCGAGATTTCCCGCACCATCTGGAACGATCTGCGCGACGAGGTGAAAATCAGCTCGGCGCGCGCGGCCGCATGACCCGCCTTAACCGTGGAGCTGTCCGATGGCGGACGTGACTGTCAGCGCTTCCCTGGCCGGCATCACAGCCAGCACCACCGACGCCGAGATCGAGGCGCGCGCCGCCGCGGCGGCGCGGAAGCACTCGTGGTTGGTGGTGTTCTGGCGCCTTGTAGTGCTCGCGCTGCTGCTTGGAAGCTGGGAGCTGGCCGCGCGCACCGGCCTGATCGACGAGTTCTTCTATTCCTATCCCAGCGCCATCCTGGTCCGGCTCTGGGAACTGATCCGCGATGGCACCGACGAGGCGCCGCTCTGGTATCATCTGTGGGTGACGATGAAGGAGAGCCTGCTCGGCTTCGTGTTCGGCTCGGTGGGCGGCATCGCCTGCGGCGTCGCGCTCGGCCGCAACAAGCTGCTGGCCGACATTTTCTCGGTCTATATCAAAATCTTCAACGCCATCCCCCGCGTGGTGCTGGCGCCCATCTTCATCCTGCTGTTCGGCTTCGATATCTGGTCGAAGGTGGTGCTGTCGCTGGTGATGGTGTTCTTCGTCGTTTTCGCCAACGCCTTCCAGGGCGTGCGTGAGGCCGACCGGGCGATGATCGCCAATGCCCGCATCCTTGGCGCCAACGGCTGGCAGGTGACGCGCTCGGTCATCCTGCCATCGGCCATGAGCTGGATTTTCGCATCCCTGCACATTTCGTTCTCGTTCGCCATCGTCGGGGCCATCGTCGGCGAATTCATCGGCTCGCGCTATGGCATTGGCTTCATCATCCAGACCGCGCGCGGTCTGCACGATACCGCGGAGATGTACGCCACCATCTTGATCATCCTCCTGGTGGTTCTGCTGGCCGAATACGTGATGACCTGGGTCGAGCACCGCCTTGCGAAATGGCGGCCAGCGCCGTTCAACGAGGCCGGGAACTAGGGTTCGTCCAGCCATCGCAGGACGTTTCCCACTTTCCGCGCGTGCGCGCAGGCGCTATCACGGCGCAAAGCCCGCATTCCGGAGACCGACCCCCATGGCCAAGACCGCAGCTTCCAAGCCCAGGACCCTCTACGACAAGATCTGGGACGATCACCTGGTCCATGAGGCCGAGGACGGAACATGCCTCCTCTATGTCGACCGGCACCTGGTTCATGAGGTGACGAGTCCCCAGGCTTTCGAGGGTCTGCGGCTGACCGGCCGCAAGGTCCGCGCGCCCGACAAGACCCTCGCGGTCGTCGATCACAATGTGCCGACCACCGACCGCAGCAAGGGCATCGCCGATGCCGAAAGCCGCACCCAGGTCGAGACCATGGCGCAGAACGCCAAGGACTTCGGCATCGAGTATTTCAACGAGCGCGACCGGCGCCAGGGCATCGTCCATGTCGTCGGCCCCGAGCAGGGCTTCACGCTGCCCGGCACAACCATCGTCTGTGGCGACAGCCACACCTCGACCCACGGCGCGTTCGGCGCGCTGGCGCACGGCATCGGCACCTCCGAGGTCGAGCATGTGCTGGCGACCCAGACGCTGATCCAGTCCAAGGCCAAGAACATGCGGGTCACCGTCGATGGCAAGCTGCCCCAGCATGTGGGCGCCAAGGACATCATCCTCTCGATCATCGGCAAGATCGGCACAGCCGGTGGCACCGGCCATGTCATCGAATACGCCGGGGAAGCCATCCGCTCGCTGTCGATGGAAGGCCGCATGACGGTCTGCAACATGTCCATCGAGGGCGGTGCGCGGGCCGGCATGATCGCGCCTGACGAAAAAACCCTAGCATACCTGTTCGATCGTCCTCGCGCCCCCAAGGGTCCTGACTGGAACAAGGCTCTGCAATACTGGGAAACGCTTCACAGCGACGAAGGTGCGCATTTCGATCAAGAGATTGCACTTCACGCAGACACTTTGCCGCCGATCGTCACCTGGGGCACCAGCCCGCAGGACGTGGCGACGGTCGATGGCGCCGTGCCCGATCCCGCCAAGGTCGCCGATGAGAACCGCCGCGCCGCCATGCAGCGCTCGCTGGACTATATGGGCCTGACGGCCGGCACCAGGATCACGGACATCCCGCTTGACGTGGTTTGGATCGGCTCCTGCACGAATGGCAGGATCGAGGATCTGCGCGTGGTCGCCAAGGTGGTCGAAGGCAAGAAGGTCAGCGGCAATCTCGCCTATGCGATGATCGTGCCCGGTTCGGGGTTGGTCAAAGAGCAGGCCGAAGCCGAGGGGCTCGACAAGATATTCCTCGCCGCCGGCTTCGAGTGGCGCGAACCTGGCTGCTCGATGTGCCTGGGCATGAACCCCGACCAGCTCAAACCACAACAGCGCTGCGCTTCGACCAGCAACCGCAATTTCGAGGGCCGCCAGGGCTACAAGGGCCGCACCCATCTGGTCTCACCAATAATGGCGGCCGCCGCGGCGCTGGCAGGCCGCTTCGTCGACGTGCGCGGAATGGGAACCTAACACGCGCCCAACCTGCAAAGCATAGAGCCAGGAGATCGAACTCATGCGTACCGCCCTGTTTGCTGCGGCGCTTGCCGCTTCCTCCACCTCCGCACTTGCCGCCGACACCACGGCGCCTGGCCGCTACACGCTCACCCCATCCCCGGGCGGATTCGTGCGCCTCGATAGCCAAACCGGGCAGGTCTCCGAATGCACGGGCGCGGCGTTCAATCTGGTTTGCAAGTCGAGCCCAGACGAGCGGGCCGCCATGCAGGCCGAAATCGACCGGCTGCAAAAGCTGGTCGATGAGCTCAAGGCCACGGCGCCACAGGCTACCTCGGACCAGGGGCCGCAACTCAACATTCCCTCGGACAAGGAAGTCGACAAGGCCTTCAATTTCATGGAGCGCATGATCAAGCGCTTCAGGGGGTTGATCGACGAGATGCGCAGGGATCCGGCTCAATCGACGCCGCTTTGAGGGCCACCCCTCGCGAGAAATCGGCCTGCCTCGTCACACTGTCCACAGGACGCGGGGCCATGCGGCTTTGCGGTTCGAAACTTCCGTGCGACATCACCAGGCCATGACCCCGCTCGTTCAGAGACATCATGAATTCACCATCGAGGCCGACGGCCCGGTGATGGTTGAAATCACGGCGGCGGTGACTGCCTGGCTGGCCAACATCAATGCGCGCGACGGCCTGCTGACGGTATTCTTGAGGCATACGTCCGCATCGCTCACCATCCAGGAAAACGCCTCTCGGAGCGTGCAGGCCGATCTGATCGACACGCTCGCCCGGCTTGCCCCAGAAAGCTCGGCCTACCGGCACAATTGCGAGGGGCCGGACGACATGCCCGCGCACGTCAAGGCAATGTTGACCTCGGTGAGCTTGTCGATCCCGGTGTTCGAACGCTCAATGGCGCTGGGAACCTGGCAAGGCATATTCCTGATCGAGCACCGCAAGCGATCAACGCCGCGCACGATCCTGCTTCACTATGTCGGTTCCTGCGGCTGACGCCACAAATTATCCGCCTACACTATATTTTCGATGCAGGCCGCCTCGGGCGGGCTTTGCATTTTGCCTCGAACAGCGATGCAAATTTGCAATGCCTGCGCCGGAGGACTGTGCAAGAGCCGCGGGCGGCAACAATGACAGTATTGCGACAAATCGGTTGTTATTCTTAATTCACGCGCATAGCAGCCATTCGGCCGAAAATATTGACAACCATTGGTATTCGCCCGATAGGCACAGGTACTGCCATAGTCATTGGTTTGCGTGGTTCGCCTCGATCAAGTCAGTCCTAAGTATCGGTTGTCACGGATGGCGAATCTACGTCGTTCGAATGAGAATTCGAATGGACTGCGGCGTCGAGGGCCAGGGAGTCCCATCGTCAGGGCTCGGCTGGGGTCGATCAGTCGGCTGACCGTGGACGCGCGACGTGAAGCCGGTTGAAAATGGAATACGTAGAAATTCTAGCTATCTACGCGCGTTCGTTGAGATTATGCAGCGAGGGATCGATCTGGGCAGAGGCTGCCGCGACTACCTTCTTCCAGCCAGACAACGTGTAATACGTAGGCAGATCATCGCCTAGCGTTGTGTTTGGCTCGGCCCGCCGGGCCTTGTTCATAGTGTGAGTATTGCGTCCATGACCACGGATACCGAAGCTCTAGACTTCGAATTGCGTCCTTCGCGCCAAACGGTGCTGGCATGGCGTAGTGTCGCTCCAATTCTCGGGTCGCTGGAGGCGGTAGGCGTCCTTTTGACCGCCATCGTGAGCAGTGCCGTCTACTACTCCCTGGCCTTTGGCGAGCCGTTCTGGCACAGCGGCGACTTCAATTTCCAGATGACCGTCGCGGTGTTCTACGTACTGGTCCGGGCGCTGCGCGGCGACTATGCCTTCACCTCCTATATTTCGGGCAACGGCCAGATCAGCCGGGTTTGCCAGGCCTGGTTTCTGGCCTTTCTCGCGCTCCTGGCTGCCGTCTTCCTGCTGAAAGTGGGTAATCACTACTCGCGCGGCATGGCGTTCAGCCTGTTCATCGCCGGCCCGGTCGCGCTTGGGCTGCAACAGCGCTTGCTGGCGCACTGGTTCCAAGCCGCCTGCCGCCGCGGGCGACTGGCCGTCCGGCGCGTATTCGTGGTCGGCAGCCGTTCGGAAGTCACCAATCATTGCATCGCGGCCGAGCAGGGACAATCGGGTCTGGCCGTGGTCGGCACCTATGTGCTTGGCGATGGGTCCGATCCTGATCTTGAGTCGAGGTTGCTTCGTCAGGCTGTCGCGCGGGCCCGCAGCGTCAATCCGGACGACATCGTGGTGGCGCTGCCGCTGGCCGAGCACGCCCGGATCCAATATGTGGTTGAGGCCTTCAAGGTCATGCCGGGCTCCATCCATCTGGGCGCTGACCTCCTGTTCAAGACTTACCCGGCCTTGCGCACGATGCGCAGTGGCGAAAGCGCCAGCCTGGAGATCGTGCGTGAACCGCTCAGCTTCGTGGAGCAGGTCATCAAGCGCTGCTTTGACGTGGCCGTGGCCAGCGTCGCTTTGATCCTGCTCTCGCCAGTGTTCGCGGCCGCCGCCATCGCCATCAAACTCACCAGCAGCGGCCCGGTTTTCTACCGGCAGGAGCGGCATTGCTACAATCGGCGGCGCTTCAAGATCTTCAAGTTCCGCACCATGTACGATGCCGGCCCCAACGCCGTCTTCCGGCAGGCAACGCGCAAGGATCCGCGCATCACGCCGGTCGGGGCCTGGCTTCGCCGCACCAACATCGATGAGTTGCCGCAGCTGCTCAACGTACTGATCGGCGATATGTCGGTCGTCGGCCCGCGGCCCCATCCGATCGCCCATGACGAGAATTTCGAGCAGAAGATCGAATATTATGCCCGCCGCCACAACATCAAGCCGGGCATCACCGGGTGGGCGCAGGTCAACGGACTTCGCGGCGAGACCGATACCGACGACAAGATGCGCCTTCGGGTCGAGCACGACTTGGCCTACCTGGATCACTGGTCGCTGCGGCTGGACCTGAAGATCCTCTTGCTGACCGTCGTTTCGCCGACCGCCTATCGCAACGCCGCCTAGGGCGGGCGGATCGCCGACATGAAAATGGCCGGGCCGGTGTCATAGACCCCGGCCCGGCCATTTCATTTGATCGCTAGTTGGTCTTCAGCTCGTCCTTCACTTCATCGCATTTCTTGTCGATGAACTGATTGATCATGCTGACGAACTGGCCGGAAAACATGCTGGTTTTGTTGTCGAGTCCGGTGATCGGCCAAATCACAACCTTGGCCACCGCCGGCGCCTCCACGTCGCCCCAACGCAGTTCGGCCTTCGTGGCCTTGCCGGCCTCGAAGGTCACCTTGGGCGCCAGCGATACCTTGAACGAATACTTGTCCGGGCCGCCGCCGCGCTCGATTTCGCAATTCAGCGTATGCGAATCAAAGGTTGCCTCGAATTTCGGCTCGGTCATGGCCGAGACCAGGGTGGCGCGCTTCAGGGATACATCGGTTTGGCAGTGAACGTGGCTCCAGGGCCAGCTCACATGTGCACGGCCCAGCATGTCGTCGAGCGCCTTTTTCGGCCAGGTTTGGATCACATGGCAGTTGACGTCCGCGCCCTCGGCCTTCTTGCCGCGCAGGACCGAGCAAATATCGATCTTGCAGGCCTTGCGGGCGTCTTTCTCCTTGGCGAGCAGGTCGTCCATCGCCTTGTCACCGGTCGCGGCATCCGGATCGACCGGCTTGGTTGCGTCTTCGGCAAGCGCGATCCCACCGGCCAATGTCAGCCCGGCGGCCAGCGATGCCGCGGCCACGAATATCTTCATTGAACGCATGATGTCCCCAGAGCAATGTGTGTCGAACGTCGTTACGCCTAGGCGGCAAGCGCCGCTGGCGGAGGTTTCTGCATGACGATTGTGGCAATCACAGGCGTGTGATCAGGGCGGCATGGGGACGCAAGCCAGAGACCTCATGGTCACCGAATTTGTATCAAGGCCATTTGGCCTTTCGCCGGATGTCAACGTGGACATGAAGTTCGCTTGACATCTTGTGGTTTGGCAACTCCACGCCGACAACCTGCACGCCGTTTCTACGGGCAAGCTTCATTACGGGAATCAGATCTGTATCCCCGGTCACCAGCACAATTCGGTCGACCAAGCGCGGAACAGAATACGTTGCAATGTCGAGTCCGATGCGAAGATCAACACCCTTCTGCTCAAAATCGGGTTTGAAGTCACTGTCCGTCAAGGCTGCGCCCTTGGCTGCGCTGGCCATCGGCTTCCAGCCACGCCATTTCAAAATGCCAAGTCGGACTGCGAAGAGATCTCGTCCAGCCAAATCGACGAGCCACTGGTCAGACTTAGCGAAATTGTGCGCTGTGCCCGAAATGGGTCGCTATCGAGTGCCTTCAAAAGGCGCACAATCATAATAGAGGATTCGAATAATCTCTTCGCCCTGGACAAATAGGGCGTTGGCAAACGCTTCGATGAAGTCAGGGTTGTAGGTCTGTTTGTCAGCTTTGGCGACGGAGCGAAGGTGCCCGCCGTCGATTTGAACAATTATCCGCTTGTTCACCAGAGCCACCTAAAAGCTAAGGCCCCCGCCGCTGTTGCGACGAGGGCCTCTGGATACATGCCCGCCTACGGGCGTCGCGGATAACACGGGGCGTATTGTACCGTTCGCTGTGAATGTCAAGTTAACGGCGAATCGCCTGTCAACAACTATTTTCATCCCGCCAGCCGCTCCAGCTCGGCCACGATCGCCTTGCCCATCTCGGCGGTGCCGACCTTGCGGCGGTTGTCCTGCATGATGTCGCTCGTGCGCAGGCCCTGCTCAAGCACCCCAGTCACCGCTTTCTCGATCAGGTCGGCTGCCTCGCTCATGTCGAACGAATAGCGCAGCGCCATCGCCAGCGACGTGATCATGGCGATGGGGTTGGCCAAACCCTTGCCAGCGATGTCGGGCGCCGAGCCATGCACTGGTTCGTAGAGCGCCTTGCGCCGTCCCTTGGCGTCCGGGGCCCCCAGCGAGGCTGACGGCAGCATACCGATCGAGCCAGTCAGCATCGCCGCCTCGTCCGACAGCATGTCGCCGAACAGATTGTCGGTGACAATGACGTCGAATTGCTTTGGCGCGCGGACCAGCTGCATGGCGCAGGCATCGGCCAGGATATGCTCGAGCTTGATATCCTTGTAGTCCTTGGCATGGACGGCGGTGACGACTTGGTTCCACAGCACGCCAGAGCGCATGACATTGCGCTTCTCGGCCGAATGCACCTTGTTGCCGCGCTTGCGCGCGAGATCGAAGGCAACACGGGCGATCCGATCGATCTCATGGGTTGTGTAGACCTGGGTATCGACGGCGCGCTGCTCGCCGTTTTCCAGGGTCACGATCTCCTTGGGCTCGCCGAAATAGACACCGCCCGTCAGCTCACGCACGATCAGGATGTCGAGACCCTCGACCAGTTCAGGCTTGAGGGACGAGGCGTCGGACAGCGCCTTGTAGCAGATCGCGGGGCGCAGGTTGGCGAACAGGCCAAGGTCCTTGCGCAGCCGCAAGAGCCCCGCCTCGGGCCGCGCCTCGTAGGGCACCTTGTCCCACTTGGGCCCGCCGACAGCGCCAAACAGCACAGCGTCCGCCTTCAGCGCCTTGTCCATCGCGGCGTCGGTGACGGCGACCTTGTGCTTGTCGTAAGCTGCCCCGCCGACCAGGTCGGTCTCGAGCTCGAATGAGCCCTTGCTCTGAGCCTCCAGCCAGGCCAGCACGGTCTTGGCCTCCGCCATGACCTCGGGGCCAATACCGTCGCCGGGAAGAAGCAGAATATCGTGGGAGGCCATGTTTGGGGTCCATGATGCGGGGATTGCGTGACCGCCAAGTGCTAATGGTGGCGGCGCGGGCTGACAAGCCCGCCGTGACGACGATCGGATTGCTGGCGGCCTGTTGGTTGGCCGCAGCGCCGGCTTTCGGCCTCGAGCTGCAACTCCCCATTGACTGCACCCCCGGCAAGGGCTGCTTCGTGCAGAACCATCCAGATGTCGATCCAGGCGGGGAGCCGCGCGATTTCACATGCGGCGATGCGACTTTCGCCGGATTGACCGGCACTGACATCCGCCTGCTTTCGGTCGAGGCGGCCAAGGGCGTCAAGGTGTTGGCCGCCGCGGCCGGCGTGGTGCGGGGTGCCCGTGACGACATGGCCGACCACTTGATGCGCACCGATGCCGACAAAATCGCCATCGCCGGCAGGGAATGCGGCAACGGTGTTGTCATCACTCACGGCGAGGGCTGGGAGACCCAATATTGCCAAATGAGGCTCGGCAGCGTGCGGGTGCATCGCGGTGACAAGATCGCCGCCGGAGCCTGGCTCGGCGATGTCGGCCAATCGGGCGAGACGACGTTTGCCCACATCCACATCACCGTGCGTCATGGGGGCAGAACGGTCGATCCGTTTCTCGGTCAACCCGTGAGCGGCATTTGCCATGCCGACGGCAAGACCGATCCAGCCGCAAGCTTGTGGCGCAAGGACGTCGAGGAGGCGCTTGGCCCGCCGGTCACGCGACTGCTAGAAGCCGGATTCAGCGGCGGCCAGGTCAATGAAAATGCGCTGGAGGACGGCCATTCCGGTGTGCCGCCACTTGTCCGCACCTCGCTGGAGCTGGTCTTGTTCGCGCGGATCATGCATCTGGCAAAGGGGGACCGCGTGCGCCTGCGAGCAGAGCTTCCCCTGGGACCGCCCATCGATCTCACCGCCCAACCGGTCGATCACGACAAGGCCATGATGGTGGTCGCTATTTCCCGAAGCCGTGGCCAGACCGACTGACCCGCCGGCAGGTACGCGGGAAAAATTGAAATTCTCCATGAGAACAAGACGGTTGGCGCCGGCGAGGTTCGCATCGATTTGCGTTAGACTGCTCGTCACAACGGGAGCGAAATTCGCGCGATTATTTTTGCATTGTTGCTTCGCTGCAACAAATCAGTATCATCCAGCCGGTTCGCGGACTGCGCTGGGGTAAGTCGGGAGCCTGCGGCCGCGCCTCAATTCATCCACCTTGGAGCCCTAGTTGGCGACAGGGGTGCAATGTCAGTTCGTGGGAAAACTCAAATATGCGCACCAGCAGCACTGTCGTGCTCGTCGATGACGACCGCAACATCCTCAACTCGCTCCGAATGGCGTTGGAGGCGGAAGGCTACAAGATCCGCACCTACAATGATGGCGCCGCCGCGCTCGAGGGCATGACCGAGGCGCCGGGCGACCTGGGCATATTCGATATCAAGATGCCAAAGATGGATGGCATGGAGCTGCTGCGCCGCTTGCGCCAGCAGAGCGACATGCCGGTGATCTTCCTCACCTCCAAGGACGATGAGATCGACCAACTGTTTGGCCTCAAGATGGGTGCCGACGACTATATCGCCAAGCCCTTCTCGCAACGGCTGCTGGTGGAGCGTGTCAAGGCCATCCTTCGGCGCTCCGGCCTCAAGGACACCGCTGTCACCCCGGCCCAGCAGGCCGCGATCCTCGAACGCGGCAAGCTCAAGATGGACCCCGAGCGGCATACCTGCCTTTGGGACAACAAGTCCGTAACGCTCACAGTCACAGAATTCCTGATCCTGCAGGCGCTTGCCCAGCGGCCCGGCGTGGTCAAAAGCCGCGATTCACTGATGGATGCCGCCTACGACGATCAGGTTTATGTCGACGACCGGACCATCGACAGCCACATCAAGCGGCTGCGCAAGAAGTTCAAGGAGGTCGATGACGATTTCGACGTCATCGAGACGCTCTACGGCGTCGGCTATCGCTTCAAGGAAGCCTGAGACTGATCTTCGGGGGGGACACCCAATGATCGATCGATGGATTGCATTGCGCCCACTACTGGCAAGTGGCTGGACCGATGCGGTCAGCCCGTTGGTTGGCAAGATGCGTGACTGGGCGGACGCGGCCACCAAGGCTCTCGGCCAGCCCATGGTCTGGCTGTCGGCCGCCGCCGAGCCAGTGCTCGATTGGCTCTCGCGCCAACGCTGGCTTGGCCGCCTGTTCGGGTCGCTGGCCGGCAAGATCGTCGCTCTCAATCTGCTCGGGCTTGTTTTGCTGACCGGATCAATCGTCTGGTTCAGCCCCTTCCAGGCGTCCTTTGTGCAAGCCAAGTTGGAGGGCATGATCTCGGAAGCCGAAATCATCGCCAGTTCGATCGGCGCGACCGCCACACGCGAATCCGATCGGGTCGTGGTGGACCCCGACTTGCTCGAACCAGGCCAGAACGCCGAGTTGCGGCAAGCCATGTCGGGACATTCGCTGCAATTCCCGATCCGCCCGGAGCGGGTCGCCAACATGACCCGGCGGGTGATCGAGGGCACCGGAATGCGCATCCGGCTGTTCCGGACCGACGGTACCTTCATGTACGACAGCGAAGACCAACCCGATACCTCCGGCAACGAATCGCCGGCCACCGCCATCAGCAGCTTCTGGACTTGGCTGGTCGATATGACCGACGGCACGGATCTGCCGGTCTACCGCGACCTCGGCCGCGCCAATATGAAGGCGTACCCAGAGTTTTCCGCCGCTCTCCAAGGCAAGTCGCAGCCACTTATCCTGGTCAGCGAGCGCGGACGCAGAACCGTGACCATCGTCACGCCGATCAAACGCCGCGACAATCTCGGCGTCCTGATGCTCTCGACCCGCGACGGCGAAATCGACAAATTGGTTTGGTCCGAGCGAAAAACGGTGCTCTGGCTGGGCGGAGTGGGACTTCTGGCGATGGCGATCACCTCGCTGCTGCTGGCCGGCACCATCGCCTTGCCACTGCGCCAGCTCGCCAACGCCGCCGACCGGGTGCAGCGCAATCTCAAGCGGAAAGAGGATTTGCCGAATTTCGACTTCCGCGGCGACGAGATCGCGCATCTCTCGACCACGCTGCGGAGCATGACCGAAGCATTGTATTCGCGCATCGAGGCAAGCGAGCGCTTCGCCGCCGACGTGGCGCACGAACTCAAAAACCCGCTGACTTCGGTACGCAGCGCCGCCGAAACGCTGCCACGCGTGCGTAACGATGCCGACCGCAAGCTGCTGACCGATACCATCCAGAGCGACGTCAAGCGGTTGACGCGGCTGATCGACGACATCTCCAAGGCGACAAGGGCCGACGCCGAAATGGCGCTGAATGTGGCCGAGCCCGTGGACATCTCCGATCTTCTGGCGATGCTGACCGAGATGTTCAACAATGTGCATGTGCGAGACGGGCAGACAGTCATCTCCGACCTTGCTCCCTGTCGTCTCCCGCCTGAAAAGGCCTATCTGGTTCAGGGCCACGACATGAGGCTGGGGCAGGTATTCAAGAACCTGCTCGACAATGCCTTGTCGTTTTCGCCTCCCAATGGCTATGCCTGGATCAAGGCCCAGCGGTCCTCAACCAACATCCTGATTTCCATCGAGGACGAAGGTCCGGGCATCCCGGCCGGTAATTTGGAGAAGATTTTCAACCGCTTTTATACCGACCGGCCCAGCGGCTCGTTCGGCAACAATTCAGGACTTGGGCTCAGCATCTGCAAGGAGATCGTGCTGGCCCACGGCGGCAAGATCTGGGCGGAGAACCGGGTCGAAACCACGGTGCAAAAAAGCGGCTCGTCGGAGTTCGGCGTTGTCGCGACAAAGGTTCTGGGCGCTCGGTTCCTGGTCGAGTTGCCGGCCGCGGTGCCGCTGGCCGGCTTGAGAGGCGCACGTGTCCGGGCCTACGGCAGAGGGTGAGATAGTCCACGGCACGCTGGTCGCCAAGGGCCGTGCCGGCGTACTGCTTCGCGGAGCCTCAGGGGCCGGCAAATCCGACCTGGCCCTGCGGCTGATGGGCCTTGGCGCCGACTGGCGGCTGGTCAGCGATGATCAGGTCCTGCTCACCCGGGGTTCAAACCGGCTTGTCGGCAAGGCACCCGCGACCATCGCTGGCAAGCTGGAGGTGAGAGGTGTCGGGATCATGGAGGTCGCGACGACCGCGGCCGCCGATATTTGCCTGATCGTCGATCTCGTCACCCGGAAGGCCGTGCCCCGCATGCCCGAGGCCGGCCAGAGCTTCGACATTCTGGGCGTCAGGATACCTTTCCGCTGCCTGCACGGCCCGGACGCCTCCAGCCCGCTCAAGATCGCGATGCTGTTGGAAGTGATCACTAAGCAACAACCGGCAGGCAAACGCGGCGACCTCGCCAAGATGTGAAGCCTCACGCGCCACCCATGCATTGACCGCATAGCTATCTCTCGATTATATTGCGCTGCAACATCAGCGCCCGTGCGGGTGCAAAATCGCGGAGCGGTCATGGGCGTACACCACCATTCCAAGGTCATCATCATTGGCTCGGGTCCCGCCGGCTACACGGCGGCCATTTATGCCGCTCGCGCCATGCTGGAGCCCATCCTGATCCAGGGCATACAGCCCGGCGGCCAGCTCACCATCACCACCGATGTCGAGAACTATCCTGGCTTTGCCGAAACCATCCAGGGTCCGTGGCTGATGGAGCAGATGCAGGCCCAGGCGGCCCATGTTGGCACCAAGATCATCACCGACACGATCACCGAAGTCGCTTTGCAGCGCCGGCCGTTCCAGCTCACCGGCGATTCTGGCCACACCTATTCGGCCGACGCGCTCATCATTTGCACCGGCGCACAAGCCCGCTGGCTCGGTCTGCCGTCGGAGGATGCGTTCAAGGGTCATGGGGTCTCGGCCTGCGCGACCTGCGACGGCTTCTTCTTCCGCGGCAAGGACGTGGTGGTGATCGGCGGTGGCAATACGGCTGTCGAGGAGGCGCTGTTCCTCACCAATTTCGCCCGCTCCGTGACCATCGTGCATCGCCGCGACAGCTTCAAGGCCGAGAAAATCCTGCAAGACCGGCTGTTCAAGAATCCAAAGATCAAGGTCATCTGGGACAGTGCCCTGGACGAGGTGACCGGCACCCACGACCCGGCCGGAGTGACAGGCTGCCGGCTCAAGAACGTCAAGACCGGCAAGACCACGACTCTGGCGGCCGACGGTGTCTTCATCGCCATCGGCCATGCTCCGGCCACTGAGATCTTCAAGGGCAAGCTGACCCTGCGTCCCAGCGGCTATATCGCGACCAGACCCGGCACGGTCGAGACCAACATTCCGGGCGTGTTCGCGGCCGGCGACGTCACTGATGAAATCTACCGTCAGGCGGTCACCGCCGCTGGCCTCGGCTGCATGGCCGCGCTCGACGCCGAGCGCTTCCTTGCCCACGCCGAGACATCCGTCAGGGCCGCCGAGTAGCCAAACTCGACGCCCGTTCCGTAAAAAGTAGCGCCAGCCCGTTGAGTCCCCATGCGTGACACAAGTTCAACTCGTATTCCCCTCGACTGGGACAAGCTCAGGATTTTCCACGCCGCTGCCGAGGCGGGCAGTTTCACCCATGCCGGTGACACGCTCGATATGAGCCAGTCGGCCGTCAGCCGCCAGGTGAGCGCGCTCGAGCGCGAACTCAAGGTGTCGCTGTTCCACCGCCATGCCCGTGGCCTGGTCCTGACCGAGCAGGGCGAGCTTCTGTTCCGCGCGGCCCGGGATGTGTTCACGAAGCTGCAGAAGGCCGCGAGCCTGTTGTCCGACGCCAACGCCAAGCCGTCCGGCGAATTGCGCGTCACCACCGCCGTCGGCCTCGGCTCGGCCTGGCTCACACCGCGACTGAGCGAGTTCATCGACCTCTATCCCGAAATCCGCCTGCAATTCATTCTCACGGACGACGAGCTCGACCTGCCGATGCGCCAGGCCGATGTCGCGATCTGGTTCCGCGAGCCTCGCCAGAACGATCTCATCCGCCGTCCGCTTTTCACCGTCCACTACCAGGCCTACGCTTCGCCGGCCTATATCAAGCAGCACGGCGAGCCCACCCGGCTCGAGGACTTGGACCACCACCGGATTCTGATCTTCGGCGGCCCGCAAATCGATAATTCGCGCCAGATCAATTACTTGGAGACGGCGGGCCGCGACGGGCATGAAGGCCGGCCCGGCGCGCTGCGCGTGAACAATGTCTATGGCCTCAAGCTCGCCGCCCAGCATGGAGTCGGCATCGCCATGCTGCCGGACTACATGGCCGGCAGCGACAGTTCACTGGTCCGCGTGTTGAAGGACGTCGAGCTGCCGGAGAGCCAGACTTACTTCGTCTATCCCGAGGAACTGAAGAATTCCAAGCGCGTCCACGTCTTCCGCGACTTCCTCGTAGCCAAGGCGCGACAATGGAAAGCGTGACAAGCTGACCATGCCTTTGTTAGGCGAAAGCCACAATCGCGCCGCCATTCGTACCTAGGGTCGCAGGTGGCTGTGAAGGTCTTGTACTGGCCCAGTATTGGTGCCGCGTTCCTGGGGGGATGAATGTTTCAGCGCAAATCCGACGTGACAGCTTTCGCGTCAAATTCCGAGCCGTTGCCGCAAGTCGGCACCATTCTGCCGCCCGCCGCCCGCGGCGGTTACGATGGCCGGCTACCTGACGGGCGTTCCGCCGCGCGGCAACCGATCATGGAAGCCTCGATTGTCGGTGATGAAACCATCATCAGCTCGGATCTCACCATCGTCGGCAATGTCCTGTCCAAGGGCCGGGTCAAACTCGAAGGCACAATTGAGGGCGATATGCACTGCCGCTCGCTGGTGGTCGGCGAGCAAGGGTCGGTGACCGGCGGCATCGTCGCCGACGAGGTTTCGGTCTTCGGCCGGGTCGCGGGCACCGTGCGCGGTGGGCAGGTCAATCTGTACGCCACCGCCCATGTGGAGGGCGACATCTACCACCACGGCATCGGCATCGAGATGGGAACGCACTACGACGGCCGACTGAAGTGGAGCGAATCGCCCGTCGATGGACAAGAGTCGCAAGTCGTCGTCAATCACGCCTTCAATGGCAGGCTTCCCAGCGGCAGCTGAGGAACCCTCCGGTCCGGTTGCGACTTGGCCGGAGCATGGTCGCCGGGGCGCCGCATCCTTGGCGCGCTCAGCGAAGATCGTCGCGCCGCCGTTCGGGCACGAACAGCCCGGCGGGGAACAGGATCATCAGCGCGGTCAGGCCAAGCAGCGAGACGACATCGCGCCATTCCTGGCTGAAATAGCCGGACCAGAAGGTCTCGAACAGACCGAGCAAAATTGCCGCGACGAACGTGCCGCCAATCGAATCCAGCCCGCCGACCACCGCCACGAACAAGGTTTTCAGGCCGATCATCAGGCCGCTGTAGAAACTGGCCTGCCCGTAGTAGACCGCGCCCAGCGCGCCGGCCGCCGCCGCCGAGATCGACGCCAGCGCGAAAGTTATCGCCAAGACGCGGCCGGCATCGACGCCGCACAGCTCCGCCATCGCCAGATCCTGGGACACCGCGCGCCAGCGGCGGCCGAAGGCGAGCCGCTCCATGCCGATCACCAGCGACAGCGACACAGCAAGCGCGGCCAGGCAAACGAACACCTGCATCGCCGTGGTCTGCACGCCACTCTCGGCATCGATGCTGATCGGCGCATCGAACATCGGCATCAGCCAGCGCTCGGAACTGTTATTCAGCAGCCGCATCGTCTCTTCCAGCACGATCGCCAGGCCTAGCGTGGCGGTCAGCATGGCCAGGGTGCCGGTGCGCACCAGCGGCCGCACCACCAGCCGCTCGATGACGCCGCCGAGCACCGCCGTGCCGATCAGCGCGTAACCGGCGGCGGCCAGCAGCGGGATCAGCGTCGCCCCGGGATTGCTCAGCATGAGATAGAGCGTGAGATTGATGGCAAGGTAGCCTGCCCAAACCGACAGCGCCCCGAAGGCGAGATTGACCCGCCGGGTGATGCCGTGAACAAGCACATAGGCGACTGCCAGGAGGCCGTAGAGCGAACTCACGACCGAGGCGTTGAGCGCGATCTGCAAGGCATAGGCGGCACTCATGAGCCGTGACGGCCGCGAGCCGCCCCAGGCGCAATCGCCGCCTTGCGATGGCTGACATAGTGGGACCGCGCCTTGGCCCGATTGCCGCAGCTATCCATCGAGCACCACCGGCGCGTGGCATTGCGGCTCTGGTCCAGAAACAGCCAATGACAGCCATCGCCGGCGCAGACGCGCACTCGCGACCTGGCGGGCGAGGTGACCAGTTCCAAAGCCGAAACGATGACGGGAGGAAACAGCCAACCGTCTAAGCCGGCATCCGCCGCGAGGCGGAATCCGCCACCGGCGGCGACCAATCGCAGGGCCCCGGTGATGCCAGCCGCATGGCCGTTGAGCCTTTCGAGCGCCAACTCCAGCCGCGCCGGTTTGGTGCCTGGCTCAAGCAGGTCGCGCAACGCGGTGCGCAACTCCTTGGAGCGGGAAACGGTGCCTTCCGCGCCCAGGCTGTCGCTTTCAGCAAGTTCGGTCAGGTGGGCGGCTTGGGATCGCTCAATCAGGGATTGCCGCCGGCCCCAAGTCAGCAGATCTGGATAGTCGCCAATGAAGTCCCAATCCGGCAGGCTCTTGGTCCAGGTCGTGGTGTTGATGAAATCGAGGCACAGCCGGCCGCCGTTGATGCGGATCGTGGCGATGGTCGGCTGGTGCATGGGTCAGGCGTCTCCGGATTTGCTGGTTCAACCCGATGCCGGGTCACCGTGACCGGACAGTATGCGCGCCGCGCCGCCAATGGCGTTGCGAAAGGCCTCATCGAAACTGACATCACGGATGGTCCAGCGATGGAGCGAGCCCTTCCATGCCAGTCGCCACTCGGCGTGCCAGCCGACGAACCCATCGGCCCAGACGATGGCGCCGGTCAAGGCCGCGTCGCCGCCGAGCGCCTTGGCTTGCTGTTCGATTTCGCTCACGGGCAACGACAGAAGCGCTGGCCCGCTGAGAGGGGGCGGCGTCACCGCGACACCCGCGGGCAAGACCACTGGCAGCCCAAACCGCCAGGCCGCCTCGGTGAGTGCGTCGCGCTGGTCCCGGCCAAGCTCACCATCGCTGGCGAGCATATATTCGCGGCCGTGATTGTTGACGCTGAGAAAGACCGCCACACGCGGGCGCCCCTGCGTCCATGGCTGACGGCCAAGTCCGCGCACGGTGTCGTCAATCGCTTGCCGCTTGAAGGTGACGAACAGGTCGAACGGCCGGTCGCGGGTTCCCTGCTCGTCGCCAATCGGCAGTCCCTCCATCCGGTCATGATAGGCAAAGGACTGAACCAAGCTCGCGGCGCTGGCGGTCAGCGCGGCCAGGCGGGTGTCGTTGGCGATCGACGGGTCGCCGGTCACCTTGGCCAGCACCTGGTCGAGCGCCTCGGTGAACCCGTCAGCCCGGAAGCGTTCATCCTGGCCGGTGACGAAGGCCCGGCCGGTATACAGATCGTCCTGCCCTGCCCCGGTGTTGCGCTGGCACGCCGACAGCGCGATCAGGCCCGCGACGGCGACGGCATGGGTCAGCGTCCTCATTGCTTCAGCCACGCATCATCGACCTGCGAGGTGAACATCGCCTGATAGCTCGCGAGCAATTTTCCCGACCCCGCTTCCAGCACCCGGATCTCGGCCCGGTAGGGGTGCTTGGCGACGATTCCGTGCAGGTAGGGCGTACGGAACGAGTAGCGAAGCGCTGGTTCGCCGACCACTTGCCGGTTGACAATGGGCTGGGGCCCGGCCGGGTCCTCGAAGGCGGCCTCCAGCACGGTGCCCGCAGGCAGCCGGCGCATTGGTTTGACGTTGAAGCCGTAGAAGGCCGCGGCGTATCCCGCGCTGTAGTTGACCACGAAGCCGCCGCCGTCGAACGCCAGCCAGGGGCCAGATTCCTGGCCGCAGCCTGAGAGTGCAAGCGCCGCGATCGTCATTGCCGCTCGGATCAATCGGAACATGCCGCAATCTTGCGCGTCCGCGCCAGCCAGTCAACCATCATGATGGTTAGAATTGATCAGCGCCAAGAGCCCGCGTCAATCCAGCCCTTCGGCTTTTCCGGCTTACGGCAGGGTTCCGGAGTTGGCTTCGCCAGACTGCAAACGGAGGACCGCCGGGCGTGACACCACAGCCGAGGCCTCGGCCAATCGACTACCAGCGGGGGCGAATGCAGCTCTCGGCCGGACGATCACTCCTGTCCGTCGGACCCGCCGTCATGGCCATTGTTGCCGACCGGACTGTGCTCGGGATTTGACTCGGATGACTGTTGCGGCTCGCTCGCGCCGTCCGCGTTCGCGACCTGGGGCGGATAAGGTCTTCCCGGACCATTCTCGTTGCGGCCCCGGCGGCGGCGGCCACGCGGGCCCGCTACTTCGCCTGGCCGACCCTCGAAACCCGGACGGCCGTCCCGATTTTCGGGCTGCGGCCGGGGCACGTCGAAGCCGCGCGGCTGGTCGCCATTGTTGTTTTGAGGTCTGGAAGGTTCCTGGAAGCGTGGCTCGTGCGGCCGCTGGTCAGTATTCCGATTGTCGAAATTACGCGGCTCGTAGTTGCGATTGTCGCGGTTGTCGCGATGACGCTGTGGCGGCTGATATTGCTGATCGCGCTGCCCGTTGGACTCGAACGGCCGGGGCTGATCAAATCCTCCGTTGCCGACGGCCGGCTGATCGCCCTCGCCGTCATCGTCGCCATCGTAGCCGTCGCCCATGCCGTCGACCTGGGGCAAATCGCCCTCGGGCCGGGCGATGCGCTGGCCATTGCCGTTCAGCTGATCGAAGGAGCCCGGTGTCTGAATCTGGGCCGCCATGATGATCCGGTTGTAGTGCTCGGCGTGCTGCAGATAGCTTTCGCCAAGAACCAAGTCGCCCGAGCCGATGGCGTCGCGCGCCAGCGCCATGTATTTCTCGGCGATATGTTGGGCGGTGCCACGAATTTTCACATCGGGACCGCTCGATTCGAAGCTGCGCGATAAAGGGCTCTGACCCTTGCGGCCGCCACGGCCACGGCCACGGCGGTTCTGCTGCTGTCCTTGCCTCATAAGGCTCCCATTCGTAACTGCGATTAAAACGATTTCAAAGCAACGCGGACACTGGCTGCCGCGTGCGTGATTTCAGCGGCTGCAAGGCTGGATGTGACTGACTGGCGACGAGAATTGATCTGCCAGCGAATTGCGGGAATGACATCGGCGTGCCGGCTGGCGTTCCAATGCCCAGCAACACGCGCCAGTCAACGGTCATCGTTTCACCGTGCCGCCCAGACCACCCGCGTCATGCGGGCATCCGCCCCAAACCCATCTCGATACTACCTGCTAGTTCGTAGTGAGGTTTTTGGACATCTGTACGCCGAGGAGCCGTCGCCTTACGGTCGCGCTGCTCTCGGTATCCGTTTTCGAACGGATACCAACTCGACATCACCACTATCCGATTGATCGACACTAGCCCGTTCTGACGGAAAATCCAATAGTTTTTTTGCTGTTGCCCCCAACTGGTGTCGCCTTCAAGTTGTAGCGCCTACAACTCGCTCGATTCCCGCCAGGTCCTGCCAGCGATGGGCTACCCAGCGACGTTGACCGGAGTCCACCCGGTCCAGGCTTGCCGTCAGCAAGTCTTGCACAGCATCAGCCTGTTCCTGCCCAACCTCAAAAAGGATAGCCCCCTGCGGGCTCAGCGGGAGTGGCCCAGATAGAATGCGCCGGTAGGCATCGAGCCCATCTTCGCCGCCGTCCAGTGCCAGGGCCGGGTCGAAATTAACGACCTCGGGCGCCAGCCCGGCAAGGTCGCGGTGCCGGATATAGGGCGGGTTTGCAACAATGATGTCGAAGGGACCAGCGAGCCCGCTTGCCCAATCGCCGACACTGAATTGGGCTCGATCGGCCAGACCCAAGGCCGCCGCATTGTCTCGAGCTACCGCGATGGCTCCGGGGCTGATGTCGATGCCTATGCCGACGGTCCGCGGAAGCTCGGCCAGCAGCGTCAAGAGCAGGCAGCCGGTGCCGGTGCCAAGATCGAGCAGCCGCAAGGCCGCGTCGCCGCGTGCGGCCTGAATCGGCCCGGCCACCTCCAGCGCCGCGGCCACCAATGTCTCACTGTCGGCGCGCGGATCGAGGGTGGCGGGAGAGATGCGGAAGGTCCGGCCCCAGAAGGCGCGCTCACCGACGATGCGGCTCACGGGTTCCCGGGCAAGGCGACGCTGCACAGCCTGCCTGAGGGGCTCAGTCGCATCCGCCAGCAACCGATAGGGATCGCGCAGCAGCCCCAGCCGGTCGATGCCAAGGGCGTGACAGACAAGAAGCCGGGCATCGATGACGGGCGACTCCACGCCCGCCTCGCGCAATACCCGTGCGATTTCCGCCCAGGCCTTGCTGGCCGTGAGGGCCGGGTCAAGGGCTAGCTCGCTCACGCCCCGCCATCCTCGCCCATCTCGGCCAGCTGTTCGGCCTGATGGTTGGCGATCAGCGCATCGACTAGGTTGTCCAGCGCATTGCCTTCAAGCACCTGGGTCAAGTTGTAGAGCGTGAGATTGATGCGGTGGTCGGTGACGCGCCCTTGCGGAAAATTATAGGTGCGGATGCGCTGCGAGCGGTCGCCGGTGCCGATCTGGCTTTTGCGCGTGGCCGAGCGCTCGTTGTCGATCTTCTGCCGCTCCAGGTCGTAAAGGCGTGTACGCAGCACCTGCATGACGCGGGCGCGGTTCTGATGCTGCGACTTTTCGTTGGACGTGATGATGATGCCGGTCGGGATATGCAGCAGCCGCACCGCCGAGTCGGTGGTGTTGACGTGCTGGCCGCCCGCACCCGAGGACCGCATGGTATCGAGACGAATATCCTCGTTGCGGATTTCGATGTCGACTTCCTGGGCTTCCGGCAACACGGCGACGGTGGCGGCCGAGGTGTGGATGCGCCCGCTGCCCTCGGTCGCGGGGACGCGCTGGACCCTGTGAACGCCGCTTTCGTATTTCAGCCGCGCGAACACGCCCTTGCCGCTGATATTGGCGATGATTTCCTT
>Ga0075021_10000095_pt1 | contig 45019 bp, 39 predicted proteins | sample ColStrG_CSR_2012_FD_72749 | JGI IMG/M metagenome (GOLD analysis project Ga0075021, IMG submission 72749) | Freshwater sediment microbial communities in response to fracking from Pennsylvania, USA - Cold Stream Run_MetaG_CSR_2012 | ecosystem: Environmental > Aquatic > Freshwater > Creek >...
GTGTGGAGATTTGGCATGGTCGTTCCTCTCTTTCTCTTTGTAGCAGCCGCTCTTAAACCTTGGTGGCGATCAGACGCTTGATCTTGCGGATTCCTTGCTCGTTGCGGCGGTAGAAGGTCCATTTCTTGACGCGCTTGCCGCGGATGAGTCCGGCGCGCGAGAGGACGCTGAGGTGCTCGCTCGCGGTGGGCTGGCTTACTCGGAGCTTTCTCGCGATGAGGACGCCGCAGACGCCGTCTTTCACCAGGTCGCCGTCGATCTGTGGGGGGAAGTGTTTGACTGGCTTCTTCAGCCACTCCAGAATTTGGAGGCGTCGGCTGCTGGCAAGAGCGTGCAATGAAAGTTCAATATTCATATAGACACTTAGCCAACTGACTAAATATAATACGCCTCGTACACGAGGGCAAGGAGTTTTATGGAAGAGTTTTCCCGCGAGCGTATTCGAGTCACCGAGAGATTGATTCGGCCTTATGTTCGGAAGACTCCGGTACTGGAACTACCGGCGTCCGACTTTGACCTGGGAAGCGCAAGGCTGTTTTTCAAGCTGGAGTATGTTCAACATGCGGGTTCTTTCAAAGCGCGTGGAGCGTTTGCGAATCTACTATCCCGCGAGGTTCCTGAAGCGGGCGTGGCGGCGGCGTCCGGGGGCAATCACGGCGTGGCCGTCGCTTTTGCGGCGCACAAGTTGGGCTTGCGAGCCCGGATATTTGTGCCAACAGTGGCTTCGCCGGCCAAGATTGCACGAATTCGCGCCTGCGGGGCCGAGTTGGTCGTGACCGGCGATCTGTATGCCGATGCGCTGGAAGCATGTCAGCAGTGGATTCGAGAGTCGGGCGCGCTTTCCGTCCATGCGTATGACCAGGTGGAGACGCTGCTCGGGCAGGGCAGCGTTGGACTGGAATTGGAAGAGCAGGTTCCGGAGCTGGACGCGCTGCTGGTTGCGGTGGGTGGCGGCGGTCTGATTGGCGGCGTCGCGGCGTGGTTTGCGGAGCGCGTTCAACAGGGCAAGATACGGATCATCGGAGTCGAGCCTAACGCTGCACCGACTTTGACGTACGCCCTGCGAGCTGGGCATCCGGTCGACAGTCCTGCGGGTGGGATTGCTGCGGATTCGCTGGCGCCCAAGAAGGTGGGCGAACTCATGTTTCCGATTGCGCAACGGTCTCTGCAAGAGGTGGTACTGGTTTCCGACGAAGAGATTGTTGCAGCCCAGCAAGCGCTGTGGGATTCGCTTCGCATCGTGACGGAGCCAGGCGGGGCTGCGGCTTTTGCAGCGTTGTTGTCGGGACGCTACAAATGCCAACCCGGCGAGCGGATTGGCGTGGTTTTATGCGGCGCCAACACGGAAGCTGTAAAGTTTTCCAGGTAGTTAGTGGTGAAGCTTTAGTGACGAAGCGCGAACCGCGCTGGAGAGAATAATGTCTGTTTACGACAAGTTGAAATCTTTGAATATTTCATTGCCTGCATTGGCGGTTCCGGTAGCGGCGTTTGTGCCATACACACGAGTGGGTAAGCTGCTCTATACCTCGGGCAACATTGCCAAGAAAGATGGGCGTCCGTGGGTAGGGAAACTGGGGGCGGGAGTGTCGCTTGCCGAGGGGCAGGAGGCGGCTCGGAGCGTTGCGATTGATTTGTTGGCGACGCTGCAAGCGGCGACCGCGGATCTGAACGCGATTCGAATCGTCAAGTTAATGGTGCTGGTGAACAGCACGCCTGAATTTACGGAGCAACACCTGGTGGCAAATGGAGCCTCGGAGTTATTCGTTGCGGTGTTTGGCGAACGTGGGCAGCACGCGAGAAGCGCGTTTGGCGTGGCCCAGGTGCCGTTGGGAGCGTGTGTCGAGATTGAGTTGATCGCGGAGGTGGATTGATTCTTACCTCAGCGGCGACCACCCTCAGTCTAAGGCTGGGGCATGCGTTTGCTGCTGGAGGAAGTTGCGTCCGGCGGCGAGAGCTCTCTGGTTGACCTCCACGAACTCCGCCTTCTTGATTTTGGTTTTCAGAACGCCTTCGGCAGTTGCGGCTTGCAAGCAGTCGGTGGCCTGGAGCAGTGCGCCTAACAGCACGATGTTGGCGGCCTTGGTGGAACCCAGTTTGTCGGCGATCTCGGCGGCCGGGATGCAGAGAACTCGAGCCTGCGGGACACTGAAGTCGTGAGGAAGGGAATCGTGGTTGTAGAGAATGAATCCTCCGGGCGCTACCTGTTGGGCGAACTTGCGGAGCGAAGGTTCGTTCATCGCAACCAGCACATCGGGATGCGTGACTAGCGGGGTGCCCACTCTTCGATTCGAGAGATAGACTTGGCAATTCGCGCTGCCCGAGCGCATCTCCGGTCCGTAGGAGGGCAGCCAACTTACTTCGAGGCCCTCACGCATTCCCATTTCCGCGAGTAGCTGACCGAGAAGCAGCACGCCTTGTCCGCCAAAACCGGCGACCTTGATCCCAAAGTCCTGAAAGTGGTGGCGGAGTCTGGGAGTTGCCGTGGCTGCGATTTCGCTTCGTGCCCCGATTTCCAAAACATCGGGCACGGAGCGCTGCGGGATGGCGACTTCTTGTTCTTGCGTGCGTGGATTGTCTTTCGATACATCTTTGAAGACGGCCAGAGGGAAGTTCGGGATCATGGCCTCGGCGACCCACTTGCGGGCCTGAACCGGATCCTTCGCCCAGATCGTGGGGCAGGGAGAGAGTATCTCAACGAAGGAGAAGCCACCGCCGTCGCGCTGAATTTCGAGCGCGCGGTGAACGGCTTTGCGGGCTTTCATGATGTTCTTGTTATCGGAAAGGGCGACTCGCTCCACATACACGGGAGCTTCGAGCGTGGCGATCAGCTCGGCCATATGAAGTGGGTAGCCTTCATTGGATGCGCGCCGTCCCCAAGGTGAGGTCATGGTCTCTTGACCGAGCAGGGTGGTCGGAGCCATTTGTCCGCCGGTCATGCCATAGATGGCGTTGTTGACGAAGAAGACGGTGATCTTTTCGCCGCGATTGGCAGCGTGGATGATTTCGGCAGTACCGATGGCGGCCAGGTCGCCGTCGCCTTGATAGGAGACTACGATCTTGTCGGGGCAGGTGCGTTTGATGCCTGTGGCTCCAGCGGGAGCGCGGCCGTGTGCCAGCTGTACGTTGCCCACGTCGAAATAGTAGTAGGCAAAAACGGAACACCCGACGGGACTGACGAAGATTGTCTTATCTTGCAGGCCGAGGTCGGCGATCGCTTCGGCAACTAGTTTATGGGCGACGCCATGGCCGCAGCCGGGGCAATAGTGGGTCTGGTGTTGCAGGTCTCCCTTGCGCTCGAACGTGTCGTAGAATGCCGGTGATTTCGAGTGGCTGACTTCATACCCGGCGGCTTGGATTTCCGCGGCCTTGCTGTCGGGCTTGGTTTCGTCGGCCATCGATGTCTTCCTTTCGGTTTATTAAACCAGTGCCATGACTCGTTGCATCACCTGCGAATGCACTTCTTCAACGGACGGAGCGTTTCCTCCAGCCCGTCCATAGAAGTCGACGGGAACCTTGCCGTTCACAGCGAGGCGTACGTCCTCGACCATTTGACCGTTGCTCAGTTCGACGACCAGAATTCGGCTGACTTTGCGCGCAGCGGCGAGCAGAGCTTGCTTGGGGAACGGCCAAAGAGTGATCGGACGAAACAGGCCTGCTTTCAGGCCTTCGCGACGTGCCATTTCGACAGCGGAACGCAATATGCGCGAGGTGATTCCGTAGCCGACCAGAAGAACTTCAGCGTCTTCTGCATGGAAGGTCTCCCAACGGCATTCGAGTTGGGAGGCGCGAATGTATTTCGCCTCCAGCTTGCGGATGTGGCCTTCGAGGTCGTCGGGCTCAAGAAAAATGGAGTTCACGACGTTCTTGCGAGTCTCGGGAGTGCCTTTCACGGCCCAAGGGCGCGCGGGAATTTCAATCTCGCGATATTCCAGGTCCAGCGGTTCCATCATCTGTCCAATGAAGCCGTCGGCCAGGACGACGGCAGGGTTGCGGTAGCGGTCCGCAAGTTCGAAGGCAAGCACAGTCAGGTCGGCCATCTCTTGCACCGACGCGGGCGCGAGCACGAGGTTGCGATAGCATCCGTGGCCGCCTCCCTTGACCATCGCGAAATAGTCACTCTGTTCGGGAGCGATGTTGCCGAGGCCGGGGCCTCCGCGCATGATGTCGACGACGACGCAGGGAAGCTCGGCGCCCGCGCAGTAGGAGATGCCTTCTTGCATCAAGCTGAGACCGGGCCCGGAGGAGGCCGTCATGACGCGGGCTCCGGCAGCGGCTGCGCCGTAGACCATGTTGATGGCTGCGACTTCGCTTTCTGCTTGCAGAAAGGTGCCTCCGACCTGGGGCAGAAGCAGGGCGGCGGCTTCGGCGATTTCGCTCGCGGGAGTGATGGGGTATCCGTAATAGGAACGGCATCCCGCCAGGATCGCACCCTTGACGATGGCCACGTTTCCTTTACAGAGTTGCCGCATTCGGCGCTCCTGCTGAAACGGGCTTGGGCGGAGGAGGCAATCGGAAAACGGCGATGGCGCCGGGCTCGGGGCAGCAATAGAAGCAGATGCCACAGCCAGTGCAGCCTTCTCCAAGATAGTGAGCGGGGTGGACGCCGTAGGAACTCAGCTCAGAAAGCAACGTAAGGCATTTTGGCGGGCAAGATTCAACGCAGAGGCCGCAGCCTTTGCACTCGCCGGAGTGAATCAGAATGTTGCCGCGATCTGGTCCTGGCATCACACCCTCGCAACACAATGTTGTCATTGCCAGGGAGCCGGCGCAGTGACCGGAATCACATTTGGTTGATGGGATGTGTTCGCGGGCATGGAGAGCCGTACTCCGTAGGCGGCACGGAGGTAACCCGGCGAGGGCAAGAAGGCAAATCAGCAGCCCAGAAGGAGCCCTCTGGCTGAGGTCTGATCGAGCCTTCAGAGGCAGTCTTAAGCCGTTAAACGGGCGCTTGTGGTCGCATTTGCACCGCACGGCCCCATGCAGAAGAAACAACATGAACAAATTGACCGCGGCAGGGAATAAAAGCGGGGGTTCCGAGTTCTTAACTGTGAGCTGCAAGAACTAACCCCAAAACCCACGGAGACGCCATGAACGAAAAGCCGAAAGACTATATCGACCAAAAGCTGCAAGATCTCAACAACGATGGCATCGACCGCCGTGGACTCTTGAAGTGCATGGCATGGGCGGGCACCGGACTGGTCTGGACCCTAAGCGGCGGTATCCCTGTTTCTCGGGCTTTCGCTAAGGGCATCGACAAATATGGCAGCAAGGACTCCAACAAAGGTGCGGGTTTTAGCTTTGTGCAAATCAGCGATAGTCATATGGGATTCAATAAACCGGCCAATCCTGATGTCGAGGCGACGCTGCAAGCAGCGGTGGACAAGATCAACGGCCTCGCCAGCCCGCCAGAGTTCCTGCTCCACACGGGCGACATTAGTCATCTCTCGAAACCGGAACAGTTCGACAAGGTTGACCAGATTTTGAAAAGCGCAAGTGCAAAGGACGTGTTCTTTGTACCCGGCGAACATGACGTTCTGGACGACAACGGGAAATCGTACCTTGAGCGCTACGGAAAGAACACCTCGGGAGGAGGATGGTACAGCTTTGACCATAAAGGCGTGCATTTCGTCGGGTTGGTGAACGTCATGAACCTGAAGGCAGGTGGACTCGGCTCTCTGGGAGGCGAGCAGCTCGAATGGATGGAAAAGGACGTCAAGCATCTGAAGCACAGCACGCCGATTGTGATCTTCGCCCACATTCCGTTGTGGTCGGTCTACCCAGAGTGGGGCTGGGGCACGTCGGACAGCGCACAGGCCTTAGGCTATCTCAAGAAGTTCGGCTCCGTTACTGTGCTGAACGGGCATATTCACCAGACCATGCAAAAGGTCGAGGGTCAGGTGACTTTTCATACCGCGATGTCCACGGCATTTCCTCAACCGCAGCCGGGCAAGGCGGATTCTCCCGGACCCATGAAAGTGCCAGCCGAACAGCTGCGGACCCTGCTCGGAATTACCGATGTGAACTACGTCCGCGGCCAGCATTCTCTGGCGATCGTTGATTTACCTCTTGGTTAAAAAACCGTCGAATACCAAGTCTCACAAGAAACATTCCATTCTTAGAAGGGAAGACAGAATTATGAAGAAGAATACGCGGGTAGCGGTTGCCGGGTTGCCGGTGCTGACGGCGACGCTGCTGGTTGCGACGCTGCTGATGGAGGGGCCGTCCAGAGTTGTGGCGAGTGACCAACCCCAAGCAGCAATTGCGGATGTGAAAATCGACAATTTCAGTTTTGCACCAGAGACTCTCAACGTCACCGTTGGAACGACTGTGACCTGGACCAATCGTGACGATATTCCGCACACCGTAGTCAGCACGGACGGCATATTCAAGTCCAAGGTGCGGGATACAGACGAGAAGTTCTCTTACACGTTTACAAAAGCCGGTACCTATCCCTACTTCTGCTCGGTTCATCCAAAAATGACTGGCATGGTCGTTGTGAAATGAGAGGGCCGAGCCGCTGGCCGCGATTTCGACGGCACGAGGACGCTCGGTGAAAGGGATTCGTTGTGCGAGCCTACTTTCCGGGTTCTACGGCCCGATGAAGGGATTCTTAGGTACGAACGCTCCGTTTCAGGCGGACCTGAATCTCGTAATTCAGATCATCATGGCCGCCGCGTTGATCGCTGGATCGTTTCTCGCGAAGCGCAAACGCTACAGAGCACACGGCATTTGCCAGGCATCAGTGTTGATTCTGAACCTGTTGATGATAGGACTGGTGATGTGGCCGTCGTTCGCGCAGGTCCAGCCGACTCTTCACAAAGTCTTTAATAGGTCGTATTTCGCGGTGGCCACAATTCATGCGGCACTGGGAATAGCGGCAGAACTCTTTGGACTCTACATTGTGCTCGTGGCCGGCACAAATGTCCTTCCGCAGTGGCTACGTTTCAAAAAGTGGAAGCGATGGATGCGAGCGGAGCTGGCGCTTTGGTCCCTTGTCCTAGTTAGCGGAGTCGCGACTTATTCCATTTGGTACACGGGACTGTTCCGCTGATCTCGAAAGGCGGGGTGAGAGGCCCTTTTCATGGGTTGTGACTTCTCTTTCCAAAACGGAATCTTGTGTACCGCGTCCTTGGGTTGTTTGCAAGAGCCTGCCCTGAGCGTGGTCGAAGGGGGCGGGAGTTATACTGCCGGCACGATAGGCGTGCGGCGGTTTTCGGCACTGATCGCTTGCACTCTATCACGTATTCCCGACAACGACGTAGCCCTTATTCCGCAGGGCGATGTCGCCTCTGCGTCGAGCGGCTTAAGGCTGTTGTTCTGGGCGGTGTTTACTCCCGCCCTGCAGAGTACGCGAGAACGGGGGGCACAATGTTCTGGTTGTGGAATGAGGGCCTAGGGCGCTAAGGGTCGGCCACCCGTCTGCGGGTTAGAGAAGAAATTGGTGAACGTCGCGTCTGTCCCATATTCTTAAAAATTAGATGTCGCTAGCTTTAGATGAGTGTGTTTCAAGCATTCGCTTTGGAACGTTTTCGGGTCACGATGAAAGCCGGAATGGGCAATCTTTGTTCCGTCGAGACCAAACAAAACGGTCGTTGACGGTCCCTTGTGATACTCAATCTTTCGAATATCCCTCCAATTCAGGACGATCGATCGTTTCCACCATTGGTGCTCCTGAACTCCTTCTTTTGTTATGGAGATGGTCGAGGGAAAGGCAATGCTACACATCACCGCCAAGACTGAAAATACACACACCCCGAGCGTGGCGCTTGGCTTGGTGAGCGCTAAATACACGGAACCGGCTGAAAACCCTATTGCTCCCGTCGCGATTACGGCTTTCGTAAAAGTCGTTGCCTCGAAGATCATTACGGCGCCCGACTTCCTCACCCTACTTGACTTAGCTTGATTCAGCAGCGAGCTGACAAAAAGGTAGACCAAAAGCCCGCTCGGAATGTAGCCTGTGTGTCCGCCCATCAACGCCGTCCTTATTGTTTCTCCTCTGAGCTAGTATTTTCCTGAATACGATGCCCGGCCTCAAGTACTTTTCCGACATTTTCGCCCGTCTTATGCCCAGCCTCCTCGAAACTCCTTGCAGCTTCCGCTTGCTTTTCGAGGCTGGCCGCGTGTCTAGCGCTTAGCTTAGAACTCTTTGCCGCCGCCTCAAGAACCTCCGCATCTTTCCCATTGATAGCCTTAGCAAGTCGTCCTCCACCCCACCCGAGAAGGGGCCCTGCCGCTCCTATCGCAGTGTCAACCGTACCCTCTTTCAGCGTGCCAACGTTACCAGTCGCGATTTTCCGCTCGATCATCCCTCCAGCGAGATTGGTTGCTGCCTCAACCGGGACTGCCAGAGCAAGACTAGCACCTCCTGTGAATCCAGCCGCTCCACCAATCAACGCGCCGTGGATCGCTGCACCTGTATAGTCTCTCCAGGTTGCATCCTTTTTCGTGAAATATGTAATTCCGACATTGATTACACCTCCAGCTCCAGCACCGATAAGGGCGGTTACACAATTCGGACAGTGCCCATCATCATCAATCCGCAAATTCGGATTATTGACCACATAGCCATACAAGTTCAGCGTCTGTGGATTGTCCGAATTGGCATACGGCACGGACTCTGCCTTAGCGCTCCAGTCCGGCGAGAAGAAGCGCCCCAACCCGCTCTCGAGATACTTGTTGTCCAATGGCATTTGTCTGGATAGAAGAGTTGGGCGACTCAGCCACGTGGCGGAGTTTTGTGCGCCTCAGCTTCCGCCGCGGCGGCGATCGCAGTCAGCATTCCGGTAAAGATCCAGCGATGGATGGGATACAGCGCATACCAGTAGATAAGGCCTCCCAGGCCCGCAGGGTCGAAAATGGCGGTCTGGTGGATATTTGACCCTTCGGTATTTGGCTGTGAACGGATCGGCTCCACTTCGAATTGAAGCCAAGCGCGTCCGGGCACTTTCATTTCGGCCGCCAGGCTAAGACGACGATCGGGCTCGAACGATTCCACTCGCCAGAAATCCAGCGCGTCCCCCACCGCCAGAGTTTCTGAGTTGCGTCGCCCCCGCCGTATTCCGACGCCCCCGACTAAGAGATCCAAGGAACCGCGCAACGTCCAAAGAAAACCAGCAAAGTACCAACCCGTTGCTCCTCCGATCCGTCGGATGGGAGCAAAGGCCGCTGCCGGGGTTACAGAGACGCGCAAAGTCCGCGAGTCTACGAGGCGGGTTCCGAATCGCACGCCGCCCCACGACTGGATCTTTCCAGCGGAGGAGAGGGCGTCTGACCAAGACGTCTCGGCGAACTCAAGGTTCTCGTTGTGTAAGGCTCTTTCGATCGAGTCCTTCAAACCTCTCGGCCTGATATCGAACACCTTCAGTGCTGACGGGTTCTGGACCAGCGTGGGATTTCGCATGCTATCGACGAGCTTGCGTCCTATGCGCGCGTAGATCGGCGTGACCAGACCTAACCACAAACTCGAGAGGCGAGGCGTTAAGACTGGAACCGGGATCATCCATCGGCGGAGACCGCACTGCCGTGCGTATTCCTGCATGATTTCGCCATAGCTCACCTGGTCCGCGCCGCCGATCTCGAATACCGCTGCTTCTCCGTCCGGCAGGGCAACCGCCTGCAAGAGGTACGCGATTACATCCTCGACTGCGATCGGCTGAGCCTTCACGGCAACCCAGCGTGGGCAAATCATCACCGGCAGGCGCTGAACCAGCGCGCGAATCATTTCAAAAGAGAGGCTTCCCGAGCCGATCACGATCGAGGCCCGAAACTCAATGGTGGGGACTTCAGAGGAACGCAGAATGTCGGCTACTTCTTGACGACTCCGCAAATGAGCCGACAGCGAGGACCCCTCGGTGCCGAGTCCGCCTAAATAAATAATGCGCCTCACACCGGCCTGGCGCGCGGATGCGGCGAAGTTACTGGCGGCTTGACGGTCCTCCTCTTCAAACTTACCGGAGGAGCCCATTGAGTGAACCAGATAATAGGCTGTGTGCACTCCCGCCATCGCAGGTGGCAGCGAAGCTTGGTCGAAGCAGTCGCCCTTCACAACCTCGGTGCCGGGAGCGACACGCTGTTGCAGAAATTCTGGGTGTCTGGCCAAACAACGAACCGGCCAACCGGCCTTCTCAAGAGCCTTGAGGAGACGCCCTCCGATGTAGCCAGTGGCTCCAGTCAGCAAGACAAGCGAGCGGCCACCCGAATCAGATGAGGACGTCAATGTCAGAATCCATTTCGTGAATCATCTTTTTGGAACCCAAGGAAGAAACTTGTTTGTCTTTCGTTTATACTCCGCGAAATCAGGATTCTCGGCCATCTTCTTTTCAAGCATTGGAATCCCGGAAACCTTCAAGATCAGGAACGTGATGGTGAGCGGTCCGACAAGTCCAAACCAGCCGCCCGGAATGCCGACCGCGAGCAGCCAAATACCCCACCACTGAACGACCTCTCCGAAATAATTGGGGTGTCGGGTATACCGCCAGAGCCCGCTCTGTAGTATCTTGCCCCGATTCTGGGAATCTCTTGTGAACCGCGCCAGTTCCGCATCTCCGAGCGACTCGACTAAGAACCCAAATAGCCAAATACAAACGCCGATGAGGTTGAGAAAACCCAACGTCCCTCCAGGGCTTCGATTCATTAGGAGCACTGGAAACGCAACAAGGAACAGGAGCGCGCCTTGCAGGACGTACACCTGCACATACGAGCGAGCATAAAACCACTTGCCCCATTGCCGTCTCCAGGCCTGATAGCGGAAATCTTCCGGCTTGCCGCGATGGCGCCCACGGATGTGCCAAGCCAGACGTAGGCCCCAGATGCTCACCAGGATGACTGCCAGTAGGCCTCGCGTTCCAGAGTCGCCAGACAGAAAGAAAGACGTCCACGCCAGCAGGACAAAGCCCAACCCCCACGCCACGTCGGCCACGTCGTTTCTTCTCTTGATCAATGCGACGACGAACCACAGCGTCATGTATCCCCATAACACGACGCCAAGTGTCGGATAGTAGTTCATCGAAGCATCTTGTGCGCGATGAAGTAGGTTCCAACAGATACCGAAGCTGCCAAAACCGTGCCCCAAATCAAATCCACCACTGTCAGCGCGAGTGGCCAGTCCTTGAGCGTGGCCAGATTGGTGAGATCGTAAGTCGCATAGGTGATGAGACCGAACAGGGCACCGAGTATGAGTGCACGCATCCAAGAATCTTTTTCGACAGCTGGAGCAATGACGAAAACCACCAAGCCTGCCAGGAAGAGGAGGTAAAAGAGGATGGCGGCCGCCCAGTTGACCTTGGGCGTCATCAAGAATCCAATCTGTTTCGTATAGAAACCCTTGGCTGCTACGCCGAGCCAGAACATATCTGCCGCAAGAAAGATCGGCAGGGCAATGAAATACAGTTTTAAGAACATAGTGTCACCCACCAAATCAGGCCCGAGATCGAATTCGGGAGAGTCCGCCGTCAACACCGATCACTTGACCGGTCACCCAACTCTGCTCAGGATCGAGTAACCACTCGATCGCGGAAGCAATCTCGTTTGGCTCGCCGATCCTGCCTAGCGCATGCATGCCAGCCGATGTTTTAGCCATCATCTCGTTCCGCAGCAACTTGGCCGTGAGAGGAGTACGCGTCATTCCCGGCGCTACACAGTTGACCCGAATTCCTTTCGAGGCGTAAGAGGCGGAGGCGGCGAGCGCCAAACCTTCAATTCCGGCCTTGGCAGCGGAGATCGCCTCATGGTTCGCCAACCCGATATGGGCCGCCGCCGTGGAGAGCAGCACCACCGATCCACCTTGTTGCGCCATCGTGATTGCTGCACCACGGACCACGGCGAATGCTGACTTCAGATTCGTGGCGACCGTGGCATCCCACTCCTCTTCGGAGAGGAGGTGAGCAGGTCTTAATAGGAGCGAGCCCACGCAATTTGCAACACCGATTGTCGGACCGTGCAATTCCGCCGCTCGTCTAATGCACGACTCCACCTGTTGCAAGTTGCAGGCGTCGAGGCAGAATGTTTCAGCGCCCAATTCGGCTGCTAACGTAGACAGACGCACCTCGTCCCGTCCTGCCAGCAGAAGCCTAGCGCCCTTCTTGGCGAGACGGCGACAAAGCGCCGAGCCTATGCCTCCGTAAGCTCCGAAAATTACATACGATTGACTCATGTCAGAGTTCCAACAACCTGGGAATCAAAATAAGGCAGATCAACGAAGCCGGAAGTGATGCTCTCGTCCCGATAGCAGTTTTCATTCGGCGACTCCAATCAAGCATGGGAAATCTAAGTGGCCTCGGCGGTATTGCTGGTATTGCTGTGCGACCCGGAAACGGCGGAGACTTGACGCAGTGCCCAGGACAGAAGGAAATAGATAAGCAAAACCGCGGGCGACGCGATCAGCAGCCAAACCGCCATGGCATGCATCTCCGCTAGCCACAACGTCGAGATCGCATGCGGCAGGTCTGCTCGCACCATCGCCAGAATCTGCGTTAGAGACAACTGCAGGGGCGCAACGCGAAACAGCTTCTCCCCTATTCGGATGAAGGGCACCAGCAAGAACAACTGCACGGGATAGATCACGTAATTTACTACTTGGATGGCAGGCGGATTCAACCGGAAAATCAAGGCTGCGACCGCACACAGAACTGTTGTTGCGCCGAGCACCGGAAAGATGCCCAACACAATCCCAAAAGCCACGCTCAACGCAATCTTCTCCGGGGAGATCCCCTGAGTAAGAAGAGCGACTATTGGCGCAACAACTTGACGATGAAAGAACCCATGCCTTATGAAACTGGCTTTGCGACCCATCTGAAATACGATTCCCGCGCACATTTGGATTGCCTCTGTCATAGCTAGAACCTGGCTCCCCGCGCAGCAAGTTGGTGTTCCAGCGCGGAAAAATCCTGCACCACCAGCCAACGCGATCCCGCAGTTGCCTCGTCCAGGTGCAGTCCGGGAGAGCCGCCGAGCCAGAGAGCGGCGGCCCGCGGCGCCTTGCGGGCGATGTACTCGAGATCGTTCAGCGTTTCAGAATTGGGCACGGACGACAGGCTGAGCAAGACAACATCGGCTTCACTCTTTCGAGCCGCCAGCACGATGTCCGCCGAGGGCAAATCTGTTCCGAGATAAATGGTTCCCATCCCTCCTGCTGCGGCGAGCATCGCAGCGGCCAGAGTGGGAAAAGCGTGGCGCTCATTTCTTGGGGTGGCCAGTAAAACCCGAGCCGCCGGATTCAACGGCGTATAGGTTCGCACCAGTGACGCCAACAGAGCGGTGAGCAGGCTAGTCAGCATATGCTCCTGCGCGATGCTGCACTTGCCCTCATGCCAGCGCTCGCCGACCGTCCGCATGAGGGGCAGCGCAGCTTGATGAACGAAGTTTCTCGGGCTTCCCAAAGCTGCTGCGAGACGGTTGATTTCGCGATCGATCCCGGCATAGTCGAAGCGGTCAAGGGCGTGTAAAACTGGCGCCAGCAGAGCATTTGCCTCGGTCCTGTTCGAAGCGTCCTCCCCTTCAGCGATGGCTGAGCTTTTCTCCAGCAGTTCCCGCAGTTGCCGGTCTCCGAGTACGGCCACTTGTCCGATGCTGTGTCCCTGATCGACTGCCCGACGCAGCAGGAGCAGCCGTTGGATCTGGTCCTCGGAATAAACACGTCCGCGCCCGGCCCGTTTAGGAATCACCGCGTGGTACCGACGCTCCCAGGCGCGCAGGGTGTCCAGCGGAATCCCGGTCAGTTTGGACACGGCACTGATCGGGTAAGAGGTCGCCATCTGAAAAAAGCCTAGCAGCCCCGCAATTTATTGTCAAATAAATGTCATGGACAAATAGTTGACAATAAGAAGCCCGGGTTGGTACAACAATTCAGGAAGCAATCCGCCGCCTTCCCTGAGCGCGTACTGGCCATGAGAGTTTCTAGAGCCCGGGTCAGAAGGCTGAGGCAGGAGCGAGGAGCCCGTAACTATCTGTGATCAAGCAACTTAGCAACTACACTTTCGGGACGGTTGTTCCTTTTGTTCTGCTGCATGCAGCCTGCGTTGCCGTGTTCTTCATCCCTTTCCGCTGGTCATGGGTTGGGCTAATGCTGGCGATGTACGCCGTCCGCATGTTCGGAGTCACTGCCGGGTACCACCGCTATTTCAGCCACCGCAGCTACAAACTGGGACGCGGATGGCAGTTTCTGATGGCCTTTTTGGCGGAGACTTCTGGCCAGAAAGGCGTCCTTTGGTGGGCAGCCCATCATCGCGTGCATCACCAGCATGCGGACCAGGATCGAGACATTCACTCTCCGCTGAAGCGCGGGTTCTGGTGGGCCCATGTCGGATGGGTGCTGTCGAACGAATATGACAACTACGACGCGGCGATGATTCGGGACTTCGGCAAATATCCGGAACTGCGTTGGCTGGACAAGACCTACATGGTCCCACCCGTCGTCTTAGCGGCGTTGCTATTACTCGGCGGTGGCTTGGGAGCTTTTGTGTGGGGATTCGTCGTCTCGACCGTCCTCCTGTTTCACGGGACCTTCACCATTAATTCCGTGGCGCATCTGTGGGGATCGCGTCGCTTCGACACAGCCGACGATAGCCGCAATAATTTTGCACTCGCCATCATCACGCTGGGTGAAGGCTGGCACAACAATCACCACAAATTCATGTATGCGTGCCAGCAGGGGATTCGCTGGTGGGAACTGGACGTTACGTACTACTTGCTGAAGATATTGAGCTGGCTGGGAGTAGCCCGGGATCTTCGGGGGATTCGGCTTCCGCTTTCGGAAAGTGAGGCGCAATGAGTCGAATCGCGGTAATCGGAGCAGGGATCTCAGGAATGGGGGCAGCGTACTTGCTCAGCCAGAAACACGAAGTATGGCTGTTCGAAAAAGAGCCTCGCCTCGGAGGCCATACCCATACCCATCAAATTGAAACCAGTCGCGGCATCCTGCCGATCGACACCGGTTTCATTGTGCATAACGACCGAACCTACCCGAATCTGATTCGATTATTCCGACAGATGGGCATTGCCCGGCAAGCGAGTGACATGTCGTTTGGTGTTTCCTGCCGGCAGACTGGCTTTGAATACAGCAGCCGCGGCCTGAGCGGATTCTTTGCGGGCGGGAGCAATCTGTTTCGTATGGGACACTATCGGTTCCTGGCGGAAATCATGCGCTTCAACCGGGAAGCAAGAAGGCTTTTGCAGGATCCGGCCAGCGCGGAAATCAGCTTAAGGGACTACCTGCTTGCGCACCAGTTCGGAGGCGAGTTCACGCGTTACTATTTGCACCCCATGGCTGCGGCGGTGTGGTCCACATCGCCGGAAGAGATCGAAGACTTCCCGGCCTTTACACTGATTCGCTTTCTCGAGAATCACGGACTCCTTGGTCTGACGACAGCGCCTCAGTGGTACGCACTGCAAGGCGGAAGCAGCGCTTACATTCCGCCGCTGACTGCGCCATACCGGGAACGGATTCATCTCGGAGCGAAGATCGACGGGGTCAGGCGCACTGCGACAGGAGTGGAAATTGGTTTTGAGGACCGTCCGCCGGAGTCTTTCGACGAAGTCGTCTTCGCCTGTCATGCGCCCCAAACGTTAACACTACTGAAGGATATAACTCCACTGGAGCGCCAGGTGCTGAGTGGTTTCCGCACCAGCCGTAACGACACGGTGCTGCACACGGACTCGAGCCTGCTGCCCCGGCGGCTGGGGGCGCGTGCCTCGTGGAACTACCATCTCAGCACCAACCGCCGAGCCGCTACGCTGACCTATCACATGAACCGTCTGCAGAGCCTGCCCACGCGCGAAGATTACTGCGTCACGCTGAACGACACTCAGTCCATCGACGAGCACCACATTCTGCGCGAGATGACCTACTACCATCCTCTCTACACGCTGAACGCGGTTCGAGCCCAGGCGCGCTGGCGGGAGATCAGCGGCCGCAACCGGACGCACTTCTGCGGCGCATACTGGTTCTACGGGTTCCATGAAGACGGATTGAATTCAGCGATCCGCGTTGCGGAGAAGCTCGGCGTGGCTTGGGATGAACCGAGAGAGGCGGTGGCCTGATGGAATCGGGAATCTATTCCGGCACATTACGTCACCGCAGGTTCACTCCTGCCCGTCACGAGTTTACCTATCCGCTGTTCATGGTCTTTCTCGATATCGACCGGCTGCCGGAACTGATGAAGGTGTCCCCTCTGGCGGGATACAACCGACAGAACTGGGTGTCCTACCAGGAGCGGGATCACTTCGGAGACCCCACGAGGACGCTGCGCGAACGAGTTTCTCGGGATGCGGAGCAAAACAACGTGGTCCTTCCGGAAGGACGAATTTTCCTGCTTACCCATCTCCGCTATCTGGGGTACAACTTCAATCCCGTTTCGTTTTTCTACTGCTTCGACCGCGATGAGAAGCTGCAGATGGTCGTAGCCGAAGTCAACAACACTTTCGGAGAAACGGCAAACTACTGGCTCACGCCTGCTGTTGAACGCCCGGCTGGCGAAAACAAGCGGTACCGATTTCGGAAGCAATTTCATGTCTCGCCCTTCCTGAAACTGGGTCAGGAATACGATTGGACGTTCACGCCTCCGGGCGAGCGACTAGTCAGTGAGAGCGTTAGTTATGAGAACGGCCGGGAGATCTTCGATTCCACGTTGAAGCTTGAGCGGCGCGAGTGGTCGCGGGCTGAGTTGCACAGGGCTTTGCTGCGATTCCCCTGGATGACCGCGAAAGTAATCACTGCAATTCACTGGCAGGCGTTGCGTCTGCTGCTGAAGCGAGTGCCGGTGGTCGCCCATCCGGGTGCCGGCAATTTCGAGCGGGCAACAGCGCAGAATTTGGGGGCATCATGGCGAGCCAAATGACCACGCAAATCGCGAAGAAGATATTCCTTAAGACTCTGACGGGGCTGCGGGTGGGGAGCCTCGAGATTGTCTGCCCAGAGGACACGTACCATTTTGGGCAGTCCGGTGCCACCCGGGAAAAGGACACACTACACGCTGTCATCGCCGTTCACGATGAACGCTTTTTCGAGCGTGCTCTCCTAGCAGGGGACGTCGGCGTTGGCGAGTCCTATATGGATGGCCACTGGTCGACTCCTGATCTGGTCGCGGTTGTGCGGGTGGCCGTGCGAAACCTGGACCAAGTGGACGGGAGCAATCGCATATTCACTCTATTGCGGAGACTCGCTGACCTTCTTGAGCATCGCGAACGCCGCAACACCCAGACTGGCAGCCGCCGCAATATCGCGTATCACTACGACTTGGGCAACGACTTCTATCGCCTCTTCCTGGACCGCAGCCTGGCCTACTCCTGCGCTTATTACGAAAACGCCGACGATACCCTGGAGCAGGCCCAGATCCGCAAGTTCGATCGCATCTGCCGCAAACTCCAGTTGGAGCCGCAGGACCACGTTCTCGAAATTGGCACCGGCTGGGGCGGCTTTGCGGCCTACGCGGCCGAAACCTACGGGTGCCGCGTAACGACCACGACCATCAGCCAGCAGCAGCACAATTGCGCGCGGGAAGTGTTCTCTCGGAGCAGGGCGGGGGAGCGCATCCAGTTGTTGCTCGAAGACTACCGTAACCTGCGCGGAGAGTACGACAAGATCGTCAGCATCGAAATGTTCGAAGCTGTGGGCTTTGAGCATTACGACGACTACTTCAGAGCATGCGATCGCCTGCTTAAACCAAACGGCAGCATGCTGTTGCAGACCATTACCATCCTGGAAGCAAAATTTCAGCAATACCGCAAGCAGAGCGACTGGATCAAGAAGCACATCTTTCCCGGAGCCGAGCTGGCGTCGGTCATCGAGATCCAACGATCGCTGGCTCGAACCACCAGGATGCAGCTCTTTCACATGGAAGACATCGGGAAGCACTACGCTCTGACCCTTCACGAATGGCGCCGCCGATTTCTCGAACATCTCTCCGAGGTACGCCGACTCGGATTCGACGATCGCTTCGTGCGCATGTGGGACTACTACCTGGCGTACTGCGAGGGCGGATTCCGAGAACGCTATATCAGCGATGTGCAACTGGTGCTCGCCAAAGTGACGAACACAATTCAATTGGTGAATGAACCAGTAATGGAATCAGCGTGGCAGGAGACCTGTAAATGAGGCATCGACTGGGTGGGTGCGGAAGGGTCACGCGAACTTCACCTTCGACAACCTGATTGCGGAACGAAGCTGCAAAGCCGATGATTATCGTCATGGCTATGGGTACGCCCGGCGTGCCAGCCAAGCTCCGCCGTATTTGACCGGCAAGCCATTCGGTTCTCCCGAAGTGTTGAAGGCGATGCAAGACATGGCTTCAGCGTTCGAGGACGACGGGACGCAGGTCCCGATTCCGTACATTGATTCGACCTTCCGAACATCGTCCGATCGAGATCATCGCGCGATGGTTGGCCTTTCGTTGGGCGGAATGCAGACGGTCCAGATGGCAATGCGTCGGATCGTTTACTGTGGATTCGTCGACCTTGATTGAGTAAGCTTTTCCTCGTCGGCGTCCCTAACACGGATGACATGGCATGGCGTTGGACCGTCGTCGGAGGCCAAAAATGAATATGTTACTGCCGCGAATTTCTGTTGTGATTGCTGTCGGGTTGGCTGCCGGATGTTTGTTTGCCCAGACCTCCGAACGACCTGCTTACATGAATACGGCTCTGCCTCCACAACAGCGGGCCGAAGACTTGGTTCACCGTATGACCATCGAAGAAAAGGTCACACAACTCGTGAACCAGTCGCGGGCGGTGCCGCGTCTGAATGTGCCGGACTACGACTGGTGGAGCGAAGCGCTCCATGGCGTGGCTCGGGACGGCACCACCGAGTTCCCCGAGCCGGTGGGTTTGGCCGCGACCTTTGACCCCGACGCGATCCACCGTATGGCGATCGTGATCGGCGCTGAAGGACGCGCCAGTTACGTGCGAGGAATGCGCGATGGGCATAGCGACATCTTTGAAGGGCTGGACTTCTGGGCTCCGAACATCAACATCTTTCGTGATCCCCGTTGGGGACGCGGTCAAGAGACTTACGGCGAAGATCCATTTCTGACGGCTCGCATGGGCGTGGCGTTTGTAACCGGCATGCAAGGCGACGACCCGAAATACTATCGTGCCATTTCGACTCCCAAACACTACGCGGTACACAGTGGCCCGGAGACGACCCGTCACACGGCTGACGTGAGAATCAGCAAGCATGACGAAGTAGATACCTACCTGCCGGCTTTCCGCGCGGCGGTGACGGAGGGGAAGGCCGCCTCGGTGATGTGCGCCTACAACAGCATCAACGGGCAGCCTGCCTGCGTAAACGAATTCCTGCTGCAGGATCAGCTGCGCGGCAAGTGGGGTTTTCAGGGCTATGTAGTTTCGGACTGCGAGGCAGTCATCAACATTTTCCGGGATCATCATTTCACGAAGACCCAGCCTGAAGCTTCCGCGCTCGCCGTGCAACGGGGCATGGATAACGAGTGCGTTGATTTCGGAAAGGTGAAAGACGACCACGACTACAAGCCTTACCTCGACGCATATAAGCAAGGGGTTTTGAAAGAAAGCGAGATTGACGTAGCGCTGGTCCGGCTCTTTACGGCGAGGATGAAGCTGGGCTTGTTCGACGCGCCGGAGGCGGTTCCATACTCAACGATTGACGAGAAAGAACTCGATACTCCTGAACATCGCGCGCTGGCGCGTGCTCTGGCCAATGAATCGATGGTGCTGCTCAAGAATGACGGCACGCTTCCTCTGAAGCCAGGACCTCTCAAAATCGCGTTGATTGGGCCGCTCGCAGATCAGACCAAATACCTGCTTGGGAACTACAACGGCGTTCCGACGCACACGGTTTCGGTGCTGGAGGGTCTAAAAGCAGAATTTCCTGATGCGCAGATCAGCTTTGTCCCGGGAACGCAATTCCTGCGCAACGATGGCGATGCAATTCCTGCATCGGTGTTCACTACGAGCGACGGGCAGCCAGGCCTCAAGCTGGAGGTTGGCACTGGCGAGATATTCGGCGGAAAGCTGACCATTCTCGCTACCCGCGACGTAACCGCAGTTGACTTGAAGGCGGAAGACGTTCCCCAGGAGGCTACCGGTAAGTATCCGATGCGGGCTGAGTGGAACGGTTTTCTTACGCCCACAGAGACAGGGGACTACAGCATCGGCGTGCGCTTTCAAGCGGGGTTCGCGAAAGTCTCGGTGAATGAGAAACCAGTCGCTCAGGGGTGGGCCGGTGCTGGCGATGTCGGGGAGACAAAAGTCGGGCACGTTCATATCGAGCAGGGAAAGAAGGTCTCGCTCAAGGTGGAATACTCGAAAACCAACGCGGGTCCGATACGAGCGCAGCTGATCTGGTCGAAGTACGATCCGAAACCAAGTTCTGAAGCGATTGCGGCGGCAAAAGCCGCGGATGTTGTCGTAGCAGTGTTGGGAATCACCAGCGAGCTCGAGGGCGAAGAAATGCCGGTCAGCGAGGAAGGGTTCAAGGGTGGCGACCGCACGAGTATCGATCTGCCGAAACCCGAAGAGGAGTTGCTCGAAGCGCTGACCGCTTTGGGAAAGCCTGTGGTTCTGGTGCTGGCAAACGGAAGCGCGCTCGCCGTAAACTGGGCCAGGGAACACGCCAACGCAATTCTCGAGTCCTGGTATGCGGGCGAGGAAGGCGGCGCGGCCATAGCGGAGACTCTTTCCGGCAAGAACAATCCAGCCGGACGCCTTCCAGTCACGTTCTACACCGGCGTCGAACAGTTGCCGCCCTTCGAAGATTACGCACTGAAAGGGCGTACGTATCGCTATTTCGAGGGCAAGGCACTGTATCCATTTGGATATGGCCTGAGTTACACGACGTTCTCCTACAGTGGGTTGACACTACCGAACAGCGCAATCAAGGCGGGTGAGCCTCTCAAGGCGGAAGTGACGGTTACCAACACCGGCAAACGAGAGGGAGATGAGGTAGCGCAGCTATATCTCGTATTCCCACACGTCGCGGGTGCGCCGTTGCGTGCGCTACGTGGACTCAAGCGCGTTCATCTGAAAGCTGGCGAGTCGCAGACAGTGCAATTTGGGCTGAGAAATCGCGACTTGAGCATGGTTACCGAAGCCGGCACACCGATCATTGCAGACGGCAAATATTCCGTTTTCGTTGGGGGTGGCCAGCCGAATACCGATGCGCCGTCGGTCTCGGGGACGTTCCAAGTGAAAGGCACCAAGACGCTTCCCGAGTAAGCAATGCAGCGAACTGCAAGGTTAAGGTGGGATGGAGCCGCGAGCGTTTTGGCAACCGAGTCCGGCAAGGCACTTTATTGCAATCCGGGCAGGGCAACGAACCTAGACTGACCGGGAGGAGATCATGAGGTTGCATCAATTGTTCTTATCATTATTGATTCGTTGGTTCGGCGGTATCGTGTTGGTTTCTTCCGCGCTCTCAGCCACGTACGCTCAAAGCCCTACGGCTCCCACTGCTTCGGAGGAACCGGCGAAGATCGATCAGATCTGGCAGAAGGCCAGCAGTAAGTACGACGCGCAACGAGCAGTTCTGCTGAAGGGAGTTGATGCCACCGATTCCGAAGGCCCGTTTCGGCCCGATTGGGAGTCACTGCAGAAATATGAGGTTCCTGAGTGGTACCGGGACGCGAAGTTCGGCATTTTCATTCATTGGGGAGTCTATTCGGTCGCAGCTTTTGGCAACGAATGGTATCCGCGAAATATGTATGAGCCTGAATTCGACGCGTACACGCACCACATCGCTACTTATGGACCACAGGACAAGTTCGGCTACAAAGATTTCATCCCGATGTTCAAGGCGGAGCGTTTCGATCCTTCTGAGTGGGCCGCGCTTTTCAAAAAAGCGGGCGCAAAGTATGTCGTACCGGTTGCAGAACACCACGATGGTTTTGCCATGTACGACAGCGGACTGAGCGATTGGACGGCGGCGAAGATGGGGCCCCATCGCGATGTCATTGGCGACCTGGCAAGGGCCGTACGGGCACAGGGCCTGCACTTTGGCGTGTCGTCGCATCGTGTGGAACATGATTTCTTCATGGGCGTGGGCCGCAAGATCCCTTCGGATGTGAACGACCCGCAATATGCGGCCTTCTATGGTCCCGCACAACCAGGCGTGTATCAGTGGGGCACTCCGGTCGGCGCCGATTTCACGTATGTTTCGTCGGCCTGGACCGACGACTGGCTTGCTCGGGGCGCCGAACTCGTCGAGAAATATCACCCCGATCTCGTCTACTTCGACTGGTGGATCGGCCAGGCATCGATCCGGCCGAGCCTCACCCGCTTTGCTGCGTTCTACTACAATCGGTCCCTGAAGTATGGGGATCACCTCGGAGTCATCAACTATAAGGACTTCGCGATGCAGGAGCACTCGGCGGTGCTGGACTTGGAGCGTGGCCAACTCGGTGAAATTCGTCCGCTCTATTGGCAAACCGATACGTCGGTGAGCAACAAGTCTTGGGGATATATCAAGGACGACACCTTCAAGTCGCCCGAATTCGTGGTCCACCAACTCATTGATATCGTCAGCAAGAACGGAAACCTGTTGCTGAACATTGGCCCCCGTTCTGACGGAACCATCCCTGAGGAGGTACAACAGGTACTGCTTGAAGTGGGCTCCTGGTTGAATGTCAACGGAGACGCCATCTATAGCACTCGCCCCTGGAGGACTTACGGCGAGGGACCGACAAGGGTCGCAGCCGGTTCGTTTCACGACTCTGACACCACTCACTACACGCCTCAAGATTTTCGCTTCACCACCAAAGGCGGCGCACTTCATGTCATCGGACTCGCTTGGCCGGCGAACGGGGAGGCGGTGATTCGTTCACTTGCAGCGACAGTGGGAGGCCAATCCGTCCAAAGCGTGTCACTGTTGGGCGGCGATGCAAAACAGACATTCCAGCAGGGTCCTGATGGATTGCACGTGCAATTGTCCGGGCAGCCACCGACCAAGTATGCATACGTACTCCGTTTAACGTTCTGAAGGCGAACGGGTCTGACCTCTTACGTGCATGATCGGACTCGCAAGAGCCCGATATAGAGCGCGAGGCTCGAAGCGAGCGGGCGAAATCGGTGTCGGGAATGTTTGATACGAAGGCGCAGAACTTCCAGGAACTGGCTGCCAAACACTTCGAAGTGCCGAATGCTCACTTATACGATTCGACCAATCCGCAGGCGCGCGACTTCTATTGGAATAACCTGGTAGGCGCACTGTCTTCCGGTAGCTAGCGTTTTGATGGATACTTCCGATGGCAAGAAAGCGAGGACAAAATGCATTTGCGCATTTGGCGGAACATAGTGTGGCCCGTGCTTCTGCTGAGTACTTCTGGATTTGCTCAGCAATCGAACTCGTGCGCCGGCCTGATGCAATTCAAGGAAGCAAGTGTTGAGATTTCAAAAGCTGCGCCGATTGCTGCCGGAACCACGGAGCCGAATCCGTGGGGGCCCGGTCACAGCGCGCCGATTCCTGCCTATTGCCGAGTCGAGGGCGTAATCAATCGCCGTACCGGAGTCGGCGGCGAGGAGTTTGGGATCCAGTTTGCACTTGCCATGCCTGAGAAATGGAATGGCGATTTCCTGATGCAAGGTGGAGGTGGTGGAAACGGAGTGGTAATGGCCCCGCTGGGTCTGAATGCTGCGGGAGAAACACCTGCCCTTATGCGCGGGTTCGCGGTAGTTAGTACAGATACAGGCCACAAGAGCCATCGTGGACCATTCGACTTTGATTTCATGAAAGATGAGCAGGCCTATCTGGACTTCGCATATCTCGCCAACGCCCAGGTCGCTACGCTCGCCAAGCAACTGATCGCGCAGTACTACGGAAAAACGGCAACCTTTTCCTATTTCTCCGGATGCTCCACCGGGGGCCGCGAAGGTATGATTCTCTCGCAACGCTATCCCGCGGCTTTTGACGGAATCATCTCGGGGGATCCTGCCATGCGCACCGGATTATCGAACCTGACGATCGGGAAATGGATCCCCGTTGCGTTCAACCAGATCGCTCCGAAAGATGCTGATGGCAAGCCAAAAATCGAGCTGGCCATCAGCGATGTTGACCGTAAGCTGATCACGGATGCGCTGCTGCAAAAGTGCGATGCGAAGGACGGAGTGGCCGATGGCATCATCTCAGATTCGCTGGGCTGCGATTTTGATCCCGCGGTATTGACGTGCAAGGAAGGAAGGAGCGAGCCATGCCTGAGTCCAGCGAAAGTCGCCGCAATCAAGAAAGCCGTTGCTGGCCCCAAGACCTCAGGCGGAGTCCCGGTATATCCCGGTTTCCTATACGACACTGGCATCACCGCGAGCGGTCCTCTCCGCGGGATTCTTTCGCCGGGGCCCGGTATTTTCGGACCCGCAACCACCGCAATGGAAGTCGATGTCGAGAAGGAAGCGCTCGCGGATATTCAGCCCCTCGTGGACTCGATGTCCACGAACCTGACTACGTTCTCTGGACATCGAGGGAAGCTGATCTTCTACCACGGCGACAGCGATCCCTGGTTCTCTCCGCTCGACACCTTCGGTTATTACATGGATATGTCGGCTGCGAACGGCGGCATCGAAGCCGTTTCCAAATGGAGCCAGTTCTATTTTGTTCCTGGCATGGCGCACTGCGGAGGAGGACCCGGCCTGGATCAGTTTGATCTTTTGGGTGCGCTGGTCAACTGGGTGGAGAAGGGAACCCCACCAACGTCAGTGATCGCGACCGGCAAAGCATTCCCGGGACGCAGTCGGCCCCTCTGCCCGTATCCGAAGCACGCCCACTACAAAGGACAGGGAGATACAGAGGACGCGAACAACTTCGAATGCCGTTAAGTAGACACTCGTCAGGAGCAGATTTCCGTCAGATGAAGCGCGCCAATAAGCAACGAGTTCGGTATCTGGCCGGCCTCAGTTTGTTCTGCTTCGCCCTCTTCCCGGCGACTTTAGCGAAGACACCGAAGCCAGCTCAGCGTTGCATTGAACTCGATGCCGCGCACGCAAACAAGCCGCTCGACCGTTTTTTCGACTTGTCGGTGGGGTCCGACTTTCCTGGCACACTCATTCGCGAAGATAGCCAGTTGCAACTCAAAAAAGCCGTCGATGAACTGGGCTTCCGCTACATTCGCTTCCATGCCATCTTCCACGATGTTCTGGGCACCGTCAGCCTAGAGAACGGCAAAATCGCTTACGACTGGACAAAGGTCGACCGGCTCTATGATGACCTGCTCGCGCGGCGCATCAAGCCATTTGTGGAACTGGGCTTCACTCCGAACGCGATGAAGACGTCCGACAACAAGATCTTCTATTGGCAAGGCAATACATCCCATCCGCTACTGCCGGCTTGGAGAGACCTGGTCGATGCCTTCACCCGCCACCTCGAGCAACGCTATGGGCAGGACGAAGTCCGCAGCTGGTTCTTCGAGGTGTGGAACGAACCCAATCTGTCGGGATTCTGGGAAGGGGCCGACCAGAACGCTTATTTTGAGCTTTACGATCTGACATCAAATACGATCAAGACGATCGACTCGAATTTGCGAGTTGGGGGTCCGTCAACGGCTGGAGCTGCATGGGTGCCAGAATTCCTTGGTCACGCGGCGCAAAGCGGCGCAGCGGTCGATTTTGTTACGACACACACCTATGGCGTCGACAACGGCTTTTTGGACGAGAATGGTAAGGAGGACATCAAACTCTCACCATCGCAGGATGCCATTGTCGGTGACGTTCGCAAGGTTCGTGAGCAGATCAAGGCATCTAAGTTTCCTGACTTGCCGCTCTACTTTACGGAATGGAGCACGAGCTACAACCCGCGCGACCTCGTACATGATTCCTACATCAGCGCGCCGTATATTCTCAGCAAGCTCAGAGCCAGTGAAGGCCTGGTCCAGGGCATGAGCTACTGGACTTACACAGATCTTTTCGAAGAGCCCGGTCCGCCGCCGACGCCGTTTCACGGCGGGTTCGGGCTGTTGAACCGCGAAGGGATCCGAAAACCAGCCTACTTTGCTTACAAATATCTCCATGCGGTCCGGGGCAACGAGATTCCGCTCCAGGACTCGCAGGCTTTCGCTGCGGAGGACAATGGCAACGTTGCGGCTGTTATCTGGGACTTCCAACAGCCCCAGCAGAAGGTCAGCAACCGGCCATTTTATAGTCGCATCGTTACGGCCACTCCAGCGCCATCTCTGCATTTGAGTGTAAGGAATCTGAGCTCCGGGAGCTATCGACTGGAGGTTCACCGGACGGGATTTCGCTCCAATGACGCGTACTCCGCCTACATCGATATGGGCTCGCCTCGAGAGTTGACGGCAACACAGCTCGATCGGCTCAAGGTGCTGACACGCGACCTTCCGGAAATCGATCGTGTCATCCGGGCCGGAAAGAAAGGCTACTATGAGCTTTCGGTGCCTATGCGCAGCAATGATGTTGTACTCGTCATGCTGGAGAGAATTAAGAAGTAGATATCCGATGGAGGGTCCTCTCATCCCAGATGAGAGAGTGGTTGATCGCTTCAGCAAAGGAGATCGTTTTGCGAACAATCTCGATTGCTGCGGCGCTGTATGTGGGCAGGATCCTACCTTTGGCCAAGGTCGGCGACGAATCCGCCTGCGCAAAATACTAGTGTACGAAAGTAAAATATGTCGGCAAACTATTAATAATCAACAAGATAGTGGTGGAGGCGGCGGGAGTCGAACTGTACAACCCATTGATTCTACGTAAGTTATTGGTTCTTCAAGAGGCGACAAATGCCAAAAAGGCCAGTCTGCCGGTTCGGCGGTACAAAAACGGTACAAATTCTTGGCCCAGTTCTGAAAGAAGCCGTCCAAACTCTTCACATCCTGCCCAGACGAGTGATTCTACAGCAGAAACAACCCGCAGCGTCTGGATCAATCAACGGCTTCTCGCAAAGGCTTACGGCTTTGTGTTCTCGGTTAGCTCATACCCATTCCGACGAACTGCTAGCCAGTTCAGGAAGGCAAAGCTTGCAGTCGCCACCAGAGCAGCCACCTCGGCGATGCCCATTCGACTGGCTAACACTAGAACAAACAAAATGCCTACCGTGGCGAAGACGCTGCCTGCAGGCAGGCGGAAGCCTTCCTTTCCGGGAAGTTTCTTACGCAGCGCGGGCAGAGCTGCACAAGTAATCATGTAAGCGAAAAGGCGCGAGATGGCGGAGAGCGTGGCGTTCCATCGGAATGTGCCTAGCGCCGCCAGCGCCCACAACAACACGGCAAAAACCGCAATCGAGACGTAAGGGGTTTGGTAGCGGCGATGAATCGCAGCGAACCACCGGGGAAAGTCGCCTTGCTCAGCCAACGCAAAGGTGATCCTAGGGTTAGCAACCATGTTAGCGGCCAAACTGCCGAAGGTTGAGAGCAGTGCGCCCAGGGCCACGATGGTGGCCATCGTGTTGCCGCCGACGACAAAGGCCGCAGCCGAGAGTGGCCGGGCGCTCTGGGCAGGGTTGGCCAGGGTATGCACCACTACTACCTGAACAAGGAAATAAATGGTTGTGACTAGCGGCACTGCGGCCATCAGCGCTATTGGAATATCGCGGCGTGGTTCATTAACTTCTCCACCCGGGATCAGCGCAGACTCGAAGCCGGTAAAGGCATAGATCAGCAACAAGACTGCGCTCAGCCATGCGCCCGCCGGGTGAGATGCCTGGACTCTCAGAATCGGACTGCCCTGAGAGTGAATAAAGAATAAGCCCGCAACTACAAGGATCAGGAGTGGCACAAGTTTACCAATCGTGAACAAGTTACTGACCCACGTTCCTAACTTTACGCCACGAATGTTGATGAGAGCTAACCCGCCAATCAGAATCGTCAAGATCACAAGACGCGCAACCGGCTCTTTTGCGTGCGGCCAAAATCCATCCAGATAGTCCAGGAAAATGTTAGAGACAGCGGCTGCGGAGCTTACGCGAGTGAGCCCAAGGAGCCATCCCGTCTGCAAACCAAGAAAACGTCCGAAGGCGACTTTTGCGTAAAGGTACGGGCCCCCGGCCTGGTGAAAGCGCGAGGCTACCTCGGCGACGCAGGCGGCGATGACGCCCATACCTGCAGCGGCGAATAGGTAGGCGAATGGACTTTGAGTGCCCAGAATTCCCGCAACCGCAGCCGGCAGCCCGAAGATGCCTGCACCGATGATGAGGTTTACCATCAGAGAGATGAGGCTCCAGCGCCCGATCGCGCGCACTAAGTCGCTGGTTGGAGGCGGGATGGATGAGGTTGGTACCATGCTCACGGGTTTCTATTTGCGATCTGTTTTCTACTGCACATACCGACGGAAAAAACTGTCCTTCTTCCACTGTGGCCGCGCGTCAGCATTCGCCACAGCGATTAGCAGCTTTCGCATGACCTCTTCATACAGGGCAGCGGAGGAAAGCTGAATGGGCTGACTGACGTCATCGGACGGGGCGTGATAGTGATTCGTGAGCCAGTCTTTGAATATTTTCTGCTGCGATGATCCAGGATCGAAACTGATCTCCATGTTTAAAGCAGGAATGCCGTGGCGAACGAAATTGTATTGGTCACTGCGAATAAATGAATTTCGCAGCGGTTGGAAATCGGCCACCACGCGCACGTCGAAGGAGTTTGCGGCCAGCGTTGCCTGGTCTCCCAGATCGGACTCCGCGAGACCTTTCACCTTGAGAACCGTCAAAGGCACAATCGGAAGAAACATGTCCACGTTGAAATCCGCAACCATGGACTTTGCATCTACCGTCGGATGTGCCGCAAAGTATTTTGATCCGAGCAAGCCCTTCTCTTCTGCAACCACAAACACAAACAAGATGGAACGCCGGAGCTTTTCCCTCTTAAGAGACGCGGCCATATCCAGCAATAGGGCGACGCCGGAACCGTTGTCCATAGCACCGTTGTAAATACGATCTCCGTCGATCGGTTCGCCGATTCCGAGATGGTCGATGTGAGCGGAAAGAACGACGAATTCGTTCTTCAGTAAGGGATCACTACCGGGCAACTTCGCGATCACATTCGCCGACGTCACTTCCTGTTTTTCCACGTGCACCCGACTTTTGAGAGAAACCTGCAGCGGGAATCGAGGCAGCGGCTTTTGGTCCTTAGCCAATTCAGCAAGTTCCTGAAACGTGTGACCCGAACCAGCGAGAAGTTTGCCCGCGCTCGCGGGATTGAATGTTAGAGCAACCTTCTGGCCAGCCAGTTCATTAAATTCAGGGTCGGCCAAATCCATCTGCGGATGAGTCCGATTGAGCGACGAGCGGCTCCACGGAAAATCCATCGATGCGGGATTGGGAATGGTGATGATCCCGATTGCGCCAGCCTCACGGAATACCTTCCAGCGCTCTCCCGCCCACTGGTAGTGAGCTGCGAGGCTACTGGGAATGCCTGCTGGGAAACCGGTCAGAATTACGGCAACCTTGCCCTTCAGATCAAGCCCGACAAGATCGTCATAGTTCTTTTCTGGAATTTTCAGACCATAGCCCGCGAAGACTAGCGGCGCGTTGATTTCTTCCTTCGTGAGATCGACTCGCGTGTTGAAATATGCGTCCTCGCCGAGCGTAAGAGGCTCGACTGCACCGTTGCGAATCAGCGTAATGCTGCAATCCTTCTCCACAATTCGACGGGAGATGAACTTGACCGGTTGATAAAAACCATCTGTGCCTGCGGGCTGAACACCGGCCTTTGTCAATTGCTCGACCACATAGGCTTCCGCCTTGCGCAGACCTTCACTGCCGGTCTCGCGGCCTTCCATGCGGTCGTCGGCCACAACCTTGATATGTTCCCACCATGTTTTTCCGTCGAAGTGTTTCTCCGGAGATGGAGGAGCTTGCGGGTAAATGTATGCAGTTAGCTGCAATAACATCATGATGCTCGGGAAAGATCTATGCATAGGCCATGCTCGTTTCACATTAACAACTAGGAGAATCAATTCATACAATTTCATCCAACAACTGCTTCATCCGCAGCAACCCTTCCTCCACCTGATGAGTCCCAATGGCATACGATACTCGAAGTCCGCTCGGGTCACCGAAGGCGTCGCCCGGGACCACGGCAACTCTGGCTTCACTCAGCATAAGCTCGCACAGGGTGCCAACGTTGTCGATGGCTTTGCCCCGATAGCTTTTGCCAAACTTCTTCTCAACATTGAGAAAAAGATAGAACGCTCCCTCTGCTGGAGCGCACCGGATGTCATTCATGGAGCCGACAATGCGCATCGCGATGCTCAGTCTTTCTTCCAGAACAGCATTCACTTTCTTGATGAAGGAGCCGTCCTCATTCCGGAGTGCGGCTGCGGCAGCATGTTGGGAAATCGTGCAGGGATTCGAAGTGGTGTGTCCCTGGAAATTCTCCATCGCCGTGATGACGCGCCTGGGTCCGCATGCATAGCCAATTCTCCACCCGGTGACCGCATGGCTCTTCGAGAAAGAATTCACCAGAATTGTCTGCGGCTTCGTCTTCGGATCCAGTTGGACAACGTTGTGATGCGTCGCTCCCTCTCGCACCAGCTCTGAATAGCATTCGTCGAAGATGATCCAGAATTGCCGCTGCAATGCGATCTGCGCGATCCGAAGAAGGGCCTCAGAATCATAAATCACACCGGTCGGATTGTTCGGGCTATTTAGGATCACCGCCTTCGTGGCGGGTGTAATGGCTCTTTCCAAATCGTCTGTCGTCAGCCGGTATCCTGTTTTCGCGGTATCGATAAAAACTGGCGTAGCTCCGGCGACCTCAACCTGGGCTGGGAATGTCACCCAATACGGTTGCGGGATGATGACTTCGTCTCCCGGATCGAACAAAACCATCGCAGCGTTATAGAGCGCCTGCTTCGCGCCAGCGGTCACGGCAATCTCATCGGCACCATACTCCGTGCCACATCGTTGCGAGACCATTTCGGCGATACGCTCGCGCAAATCTTTCATTCCCAACGTTGGGGTGTACTTGTTGTGGCCTTCATCAATGGCACGCTTGGCGCCAGTTTTCATTGCATCGCTGGCGTCGCCATCCAATTCTCCCGCGGCAAAATTGATGACATCAACGCCCGACCGCTTGAGAGCGTTGGCAAGCTCCCGCATTTTTGACGTGCCCGGCGGCGTAATCTTCTTTGTTCGGTCTGCTAGTAGCATTGTTTTCCTTCAGCCTTGCGATAAAGGCTGCCTTTCCTGCGACGGCGATCCTTGAGCAAAGGGAAATCGCGCTTTGCCGTTACGGAGATAATGTAAAATTTGTTCACTCGCCGCTGTCTCGGCCAGGCTCTCTTATGAAAGACCCAGAAGCTCCCCAAGGCCCATACCCGCCATCCTCGCTGAGCATCGCAGGGTTGAGAATCTTTGAATCGGTCGCCCGCCTCGCCAGCTTTTCTCGAGCCGCCGAGGAACTGCACGTGAGCCAGCCGTATGTATCGAATCAAGTTCATGAGTTAGAAGACAAACTTCGGGTCACGCTTTTTCGCCGCGTTGGCAGACGAGTCTACCTGACGGAATCTGGCGTTCTTCTGAATCGTCATGCCAATGATCTGCTCCAACGGATCGCAGCTACGGAGCGAGAGAGCGCCGAGTTGCGAAAGGTGATTGTCGGACGCCTGGACTTGGCCAGTGTTGTCATCGCTGCCGAGCACGTCTTACCGCATGCCTTGGGAGAATTCCGGCTGCAAAATCCCGAAGTGGCGCTGAATCTCCAGGTATACAACTCGAGGCAAGTCGAGCAGTCGGTGGCGGACGGCCGTTTTGAACTGGGCGTTACCCTCTCTCATTCTCCTCCTGATGATCTGAAAGCAGAACAGTTCGGCGTCGACGAGTTGGTGGTCGTCGTTGGCAAGCGGCACCGTCTGGCCTCCGAGACGGTGATCCAACCGGAAACACTCGCCAACGAAACGTTCTTGGTCCGCGAGCCTACATCCGGCACAAGGTTATTCGTGGAAACCAAATTCTCCGCCATCGGTATCACACTTGTTCACAGCCTGGAACTCAACAACAACCAGGTAATCAAGGCCCTGGTGGAGGCCAACCTCGGCATTGCGATTCTCTCCTGGCGAACTGTGGAAGCGGAGGTGTTGTCAGAACGTTTGAGTTCAGCCAAGGTACAAGGCCTCGCTCTTGAAAGGCCCCTCACTTTGGTATCCAGAACGCACCGCCCGCTGAGCCCACCTGCGAGTGCTTTCCGTACTATTCTGCTAGGTACCGCGAGTCATCCGATCACATCGAACCCTGGGGGCGCCAGCGCAAGCGATCATCAGGAATAAACATCAGGAATAATGAGCCTCGATCAGAGCGGGCAACTCCGCCACACTTTGGATCAGATGCGAAGGCGACTCGCGCTGCAGACGCTCTTGCTTGTGAATTCCCGTTAGTACTCCGATGACACCGAGCACACCGGCCCGGCTCCCAGCCTGCAAATCCAACGGAGTGTCTCCCACGTTCAGAACTTCTCGCACATCGCCGATGCGCGCCGCTTCCATGGCGCGGAAAATCATGAATGGAGCCGGACGCCCATCCTTCACATCATCACTACAGATATTCGCGGCAAACGTCTCCTGCCAACCAGCGGAGGCGAGTGCGATGTCGGTCACGGTCCGATAGAACCCCGTGGTTGTCGCGCAGGCAATGTTGTTGGCTTTCAGCCAAGCGAACGTTGCTTGAGCTCCTGCGATGGGCTTAACTCCACCATTCGAAAACCTATTTTCGAGTTCCGCTTTGAAATCTCCATAGGCTTTGCGAATGCGCTCTTCGTTCATCGCGTCCTGCTGGCTCCATTGTCGCTCCACAAATTTCTTGATCACGTCGCGTTTCGAGGAACCCTTGAGTTCTTTAAGTTCCGCATCCGTGGCCGTTAAGCCGTTCGCCGCCAAAGCCGCGCTAAACGAGGCAATCACCTCGCCATTGTCTTCGATGATAGTGCCGCCAATATCAAAAATAACGAGTCGAACAGTCCGCATAGTTTCCACATACTACGCGAGGAAGCCTGCGGAAATCGCAAAAGTTGTTGCGCGAGCTGAAGAAAGTTTTCATGTCGTTATGACTACCATTCGAATTGGGTTATAACCACGTTTTCGGTTATCTCATCGATAACCTTGGCTGAAGAAATGTTCGCTACGGCGCTTTTTATAGCAGAATTTTAATTGCGTTGTAACAGTTCATCTCCATACTCTGGGTTGCTGACACTACACTATTGAACCCGGACTGCTGCATCCATGCATGAGGTTCTCAGCAACCAAGCGGAGAAAACATGAAGCAACACTCGATTTCTGTATTCGATCTGTGGTCTACACGAAGTTCCGGCAATCCAATCTATTCCGTTATTGATCGTCCGGGCTTTGTGCCTGTAGTCAAGCTCCTGATGCGGCAGCTCTTGATTGTGTTTGGGTTGTTCGTCGTTGCGAGTAGTTCTGTGTGGGCGCAAACTGCCGGAGCACCTCCCGCCAGCAAGGTTCCAGCTCAGCAAGGCGTCGGCACCATCCAGGGACGCGCGACGGATCCCGATCACGTCGCGTTGCAGGGTGCCCGCGTCGAGCTGCAACCGACGGGCCTGATCGCCGTATCGGACGATCAGGGGAACTTCACTCTGCGCGGAGTTCCAATCGGTACTTACACATTGACGGTCTCCTACATTGGGTTCAAACAAGTTTCTGCGCCCGTGACGGTCACGGCAGGGGCGATGGTGCACGCCGATGCCGCGCTCGGCCTCGGGTCTGTGAACCAGGAAGTCATCGTTCGCGGAGAACGTGAAAGCGGCGAGCTCGAGGCCATCAATCGTGAACGCACTGCGGACAACATCATCGAAGTGTTGCCCGCCGACGTAATCACCAGTCTGCCCAATACCAACGTTGCCGATGCTCTTGGCCGGCTGCCAGGCGTGTCGCTCGAACGCGACGAGGGCGAAGGAAAATACATCCAAATTCGTGGTACGGAACCACGACTTTCCAACGTTACGATCAACGGAGTACACGTGTCTTCGCCGGAACGTGATGTACGGAACGTCAAGTTGGATATCATCCCAGCCGACCTGGTGGAATCTATTCAGGTCAGCAAGACTCTTTCGGCCAATCAAGATGGAGACGCGATTGGCGGGTCGGTCGATCTTGAAACGAGATCCGCCGACGACAAGGCGTTTTATACCATTACGGGTTTGTATGGGTACACGCCTATCATCAACGGCCGTTCGTTGACCAAGTACGATGGGACTATCAGTCAGCGGTTCGGCGTACAGAAACGTCTCGGCGTAGCCTTCGGGGGTAGTTACGACTACAACGGACGCGGTTACAACAACATCGAACCATCCCCAGGCGCCCAGGATTTCGGGAGCGGGTTTGTCCCAACCGTCACCGGCATCCATTTACGCGAATATCAACAGCGTCGGCATCGTTACGGCTTTGCAGGTAGCACGGACTATCGCCTGCACAATGGATCGAGTGCCTATGTCCGTGGCTTGTTTGCTGAGTTCAAGGATTTTGGCGATACCTGGAACGTGCAGCCGGACTTTGGAACTCTGATTTCCCCAAGTTCAACCAACCCAGACCCTAAGTTTTCGGATGGCAGCATAGTTATCAGACATCTCAATCGCACACCCGAGCAAAGGATCTACAGCATCGCCGCGGGCGAAAGACTCAACTTTGGACAGTCGCTTCTGAACTATCAATTCGCGGTGTCCCGGGAACGGCAAGACGGACAGTTTCCAAGCACTTACTTTGCGGGGCCCTCGAATGTGGTCTTCGGAATTAATACCACGAACCCCCTCATTCCAAAGTACTCGGTGTTGAATGGCGTCAACCTCAACGATCCCGCAGCTTACCACATGACTAAAACTATTGGGGCTGTTGATCCGGTTCGAGAGCTCGATTTGGAAGGCTCCATATCACTTACACACCACTATCTGAAGGGGTCGCATTTCGGCTCCTTCGATGTGGGTGCCAAAATACGGAGTGGTGATAAAACAAACAAGACCTACGAACCCGTTTACAAATCAACGGGAAGTCAACAGTTACTGTATAGCCAGGTGCTGGGAGGCGCTCCCAGAGATCCGAATTTCTATTTTGGCAATTACACACTTCCGCCGCTATCCGATTACGACAAAATTCTCGGCCTGATCGCGGCCAATCCGAGCGCTCTCTCCTTCCGCGCCGACGACACGCGTACGCGCTCAGATCCCAACAATTACCATACCGTTGAGCGAATCTATGCGGTTTACGCTATGAATACGATATCGTTCGGCAAGGCCCGCATCGAAACTGGAGTGCGCGTTGAAACCACGCAGTCACACTTTACTGGCTATCAAGTCACCGTCGATCCCATCAGTCAACAACTTGTCACCTCGCCGGCTACGGGAAGCAACCTCTATATAAACGTGCTGCCTAGCGTGAATTTTCAATATGCGTTTACGCCGAACACGATTCTGCGCGCGGGATACGGAAGAGGCATTGCCCGTCCAAATTTTTCGGATCTTCCGCCCTACGTGCTTGAAACAGATTTATTGTCACAAGTTGCGGTGGGCAATCCCGCCTTGCGACCTACCACGGCGAACAACTTTGACTTGCTGGCAGAGCACTATTTGAAACCGGTCGGGCTCATCCAGGCTGGAATATTCTATAAAGACTTGAGGGATCCCATTTTCCCTGTAACGATCACCTCAATACGATTTCCAGGTCAGACGGAACTCAAGCCCCTCAATGGAACGAAAGCACACATCTTTGGCTTTGAAGCGGCATACCAGCAACTATTCACATTCCTGCCCGGACTTCTGAATGGCCTCGGCGGTTCTGCGAACTACAGTCACACTATTTCCAAGGCCGTGGTGCCAGCCAGAACGGACGATCCCGCGCTAGCGCGGCAAGGACCGAACAACTGGAATGTCGGAGTGACCTACGACAAGAAGCGACTCTCAACACGTTTCGGTGTCACGCACAATGACGCTTACATCTATCAATACAATTACCAGCCAGGTGCCGACCTTGGTCTCAAGGGCCCGAATGGCGATAACTATACATATGGGCACACCCAACTCGACCTCCAAGGCAGCTACCGCATCAAGGGAGGACTGAAGTTCATCGCCTCCGCTCTCAATTTGACGAATGAAGTATTCGGCTTCTATCAAGGCAGCCCTCGATATCCTAACCAACGCGAATTCTATAGTCGTACGTATTCGTTCGGCCTGCGCTGGTCAAATTCCAAGGAGTGAAACGCTGAGCGTTTCGCCAGAGTGCCACCATTCGCCCCTGGGACAGGCGAATGGTGTTGTATTGCTGAGGTGGAGTGGATCGGCCTTCCTAATCTCTACTGAGATCGAATCTCACTGCAGATAGGTTTTAGGAGGCCAGATAGGTTTAAGGGAGGTAGATGCACTCATTCCAAAGTGTGGACGTCACAGCACCGATTTTCTTACGCATTATATTTTCCGCCTTCCTCGGCGGACTTATCGGCCTGGAGCGTGCGATCCATCACAAGCCTGCCGGGTTGCGCACGAACATGTTCATCTGTGTTGGCTCGGCGACATTCACCCTCCTCTCCGATGAGCTGGCCACGAAGTACGGCATAGGGGACCACACTCGCATCGCGGCGCAAATCATCCCCGGCCTTGGATTTCTGGGTGCCGGCGCGATCATGCGCGAGCGCGGGGGCGTTATCGGGTTGACTACGGCGGCGACGATGTTCGTAGTGGCGAGCGTTGGGATGGCTGTCGGAGGCGGGTTGTATTGGACGGCGGCTGCCACCGCGGCCGTAATTCTCGTTCTCCTGATCGTCGTGGGCCAGATGGAGAGTATTTTTGGCTTGAAGATCCGGCGGATGGTTTTTCGCTTGACCACACAGATTCTCGAACCCACGATGTCCGCCGTCAACGCTGCGTTCGAGGAGTCGAAGATTCCCGTGGAACGCCTGCGGGTACTGCGTATGGAGCAGGAGTTCGTGCTGGAATTCGAGGCCAATGTAAGCCTTCACCAGCAAAAGAAACTGGCAGCTAAAATCACTCCCCTCGGTACAAAATTCGAGCTTCTTTTTACTTTGGCCAGCCGCAGTGTGGAGGACGCTGGCTAAAGACGAAGCTAGGTAGAGCGAAGAATTTCGGGCCCAGAGTGTAAGTGATTCCAAGAACTGCCACAAAGGCAAGAAAGGCTCCATTGCCCAGTCCATTGTAAGTTTATTGTACGAAAATGTTTTTCGCTCCGGAGTCCCGCAAACGCAGATATAGCGACCACAGTATCCCATGGATTCGCCGGGCTGGGAGCATATTTATATGCCATCCAGTTCATCTCCCACGAGCCGAACAGGCGCTTGCGCGCCTTCGACACCGTGTCATCGCCAAGTGGACGATTCCCCGGAGGCTCCTCCAGAACTACCTTGCATACGTCTGCCGGGTCCACCGGAACCCAGCCGTGTTCGCGAAGGTACACTTCCGTGCGACAGTGCTGGCCCTTGGTGGCTTTGTCCGTCGGTAGTCCAAGGCTTTTGTAGCCCAAGTCCGATTTGGCAATGCGCAAACCGTAAACATGCCGCCCCGGCAGGCCTGCGGAACGTGCCAGGCCAACGTAAAGGGCATTCAAACGGCACATTTTCCGCCCATGTCGCCGTGTCCACAACCCAGTCGTAAATAGCGCGAGCCTTCTCCATATCAGTGGTAGCGCCTGCGGTCGCCTTGATCGCGGTCGCCTTCACAATGCCGTCCGCAGGCATAACGGGTGGGCTTAAGAAAGTAGTCGAGCTCCTCTTTTGAAACGTGCGGCGCTTTGTCAGAGATTCGCGTGGGGATGCCGAGCCAGCGAGAGGAGCAGGCCGACATTCCAATCCACGTGATGCCCAATGGCGACACGACTGGGGCGCAAGGTGCCGCGCTAGAAGCGCTGAAGCTCGCTAGGTAGCGCAAACTAGTTTACGGTCAGCGTAAGAGTCGTAGAGTGAGTGAAACTGGTAGTCGCTCCGGTCACAGTCACTGTGGACGTACCGAGGGGAGTGCCAGGAACAGTAACTGTACTGCGGCCGCCGCAACCGACGATCGTCAGCATAAGCATCAATGAGACGCCGAGAGCGACACTCTTCTTGCGGTTCTTCCGGCGCACTCCAATAACTACCAGGCCCATCAATCCCATGCTACTGAACCCCAGCCAATCGGCGTAAAGCACTCGTGGGTGTTCCAAAGCTGAGATTGTCGACGCCGTCGTAGTGATCGTCATAACAACATCCGTTGGAGTTGAGCCCGGTGGTATCTGGTTTGGAGCAAACGTGCAGCTTGTTTTCGCGGGTAGTCCGGAACAGGTGAAAGTTAACGCAGTGAGCGTCGCCAGAGCCGGTGTGATCGTGATATGGTCGGTGGCCGACTGACCGGCTGTCACGCTGACCGAGGGCAACGTGCGGACAATTGTAAAGTCGCCGCCAGGATTGATCGTGAACGATCGTGGAATGCTGGTCGCCGGATTGTAGTTGGCGTTGCCTGACTGCGAAGCGGTGACGGTGCAAGAGCCGGGGCCAGCGAGGTGAACCGTTGAGCTTGTCACGCTACAGTTACCGCTGGCAGAGAAACCGACGGCCAAACTGGAAGACGCCGTGGCGCTGACTATGAAGTCTGGGCTACCGAAGATTTTCGTGGCGAGCACGCCAAACGTTATCGTCTGGCCAGCCTTAGCGATGGTCAGGGAGCCGATGCCGGTGGCGTCACTATAGTTGGAATCGCCACTAGTGAAACTGGCGCTCACCGCGTAAGTCCCCCCAGCCGAAGGCGCTGCGCCACCGTTATAAGTGAGGGCTAATGATCCGCTCACGGCGGCGTTGCCGACGCCGGTAGCAGCAGCCGTGCAGGCGTCCGGGCTGCCGTTAAAGACAACGCCGAGGGGGCAGGTCACGGTCACGGCAGGCGTGGCTTGAGTAATCACTAACGACCCACTGCCTGTGGCGTCGGCGTAGTTGCCGTCGCCACTGATGAAGCTGGCGCTCACACTGTACGTTCCCGCGTTCGCGGGTGGAACGGGATTGCTGTTGTATGTGACGCTGGTGGTGCCATTGACAGTTACACTGCCAATTCCTGTTACCGCCGTCGTGCAGGTTCGTGTGTTGGTGTCAAAACCGCCCGGAGGACAGGAAAGCGTCACTAGGGGTAGGGCTTTGTTGATGGTCAGTGATTGTGGAACGTCTAACGCCGAGTTGTAGTTGCTGTCGCCGGCCTGTGCAGCAGTGATTGTGCAGGAGCCCGCACCGCTGAGGTGGATGGTGGAGCCAGCTACGCTGCAATTGCCGGCGGCGGTGAAGCTCACAGCCAGACTGGAAGAGGCTGTTGCGCTTACGGCGAAGTCAGGGTTGCCGAAGGTTTTCGTGGCCAGCACAGCGAACGTGATCGTCTGGCTCCCTTTGGCAATCGAGAACGACTGTGGAACGCCTGGGGCCGGGTTGTAGTTGCTGTCACCCGCTTGCGCAGCAGTGATCGTGCAGGAACCAGCGCCCGTGAGGTGGACGGCGGAGCCAGCTACGCTGCAGTTGCCGGCGGCGGTGAAGCTCACAGCTAGGCTGGAAGACGCAGTGGCGCTAACCACGAAATCTGGGTTGCCGAAGGTTTTTGGGGCCAGTGCGGCGAACGTAATCGTCTGGCCCCCCTTGGCAATCGAGAACGATTGTGGAACGTCGACTGCTGAATTGTAGTTGCTGTCACCCGCTTGCGAAGCCGTGATGGTGCAGGAACCAGCGCCCGTGAGGTGGACGGTGGAGCCTGCGATGCTGCAATTACTGCTGGCGGAGAAGCTCACAGTTAAGCTGGAAGACGCAGTAGCGCTGACTGCAAAGTCCGGATCGCCAAAGATCTTGCTCGACAATGCGACGAACGTGATCGTCTGGTTGCTTTTGGCAATCGAGAACGATTGTGGAACGTCGACTGCTGAATTGTAGTTGCTGTCACCCGCTTGCGAAGCCGTGATGGTGCAAGAGCCAGCGCCGGTGAGGTGGACGGTTGAACCAGCGATGCTGCAACTGCCACTGGCGGAGAAACTCACCGCCAAGCTGGAAGAAGCTGTCGCACTGACCGCGAAGTCCGAGTCCCCAAAGGTTTTCGCGGCCAGCACACCAAACGTGATCGTCTGGTCAGCTAGTGACACCGTCAATGCCGCAGTGCCGCTGCTGGTGGTGTACCCGCTGTCGCCCGTGAACGTTGCTGCGACCCCACTTGGGTAGTTGCTGGCGCTGATTCCGGTCAGACTCGCGTTGAGAACGGTCGCGATGCCAGAACCATCAGTTGTGCCGCTGCCAACACTGGTTCCGTTGAGCGTGAAGCTTACCGTCTTGCCGACTACGCCCGTAGAGCTGGCTGTCAATGTGGCGGAAAGATTCGTAGTGCCGCCGTAAGAGCCGGTCGCTGGATCTACAACAAGCACTGTGCTAAGAGCAGTCACAACATCGTTAAAGCAGACAGTTACGTCGTGCAGAGTCGGGGTAACAGTCGAGTCGCTCGTCGCGAACGAGGCCTGATACTCCAAATATCGGTTACCGTTGAACTGCGCCAGCGAGTCTCCGTTGGCAAAAAAGGTGCCCGTCGTTCCGTCCGGCCCGACGAAGGTGAATGGGCCGGCCGGGTTGTTGCTGGCCGCCGCCTGGAATTGGATGTTCGTGCTGGCCGGAGTGTCGGCCGTCCAAGAGATCGTGCTCCAATTGGCTGTCGATTGAGGGTCTGGATTGGCATCCTTGGTTGAAGACACGAACGTCCCGGAAGATGCGAATCCGGACTGCACGTAAATTTTGAATCCAATATCCCGCCCGCCAGCAGTCACATCCGCGGTCCAGGTCGAACCGCTATTCGATGAAGTCACGCGTTGGCCATTTGGATACGGATTCGTGCTAGTGGTGCAACTGCAGACATACGCATACACGCCAGCGGAGGGATTCGATACTGGCCTGAATATCACGGCATACCTTGTTCCAGCGGTTAACGTTACAGGAGTGCCGAAGTTAGCGGTGAAATAACTTCCCCCGCTGTTCGAGAAGCCTGGAATCGTTGCCGTTGCCAGATCAGGACCCGTAGGCACCGCCGGCGAACCGGTCGTGGCTCGAATCGCAACCGTGAGGTTCGGCGTAGTGCCGGAACAACCGCTGCAAAAGAGATCCAAGTCCACTCTTGTTACTGGGCCTGTAACGCCTTGCAAAAAGGTCTGTCCCGCCCAGCTCGTAGCGGTGAAGCCGAAGCCATTGGTCGTGACAGTGGTGTTCTGCTGATCAATGGTCGGAGCACTCAACAACGTAACGTCACCTGGGCTGCTGGTGAGATCGCAATTGGTGGGCACACCCGCCTGGAAATCCGCTTGTGACGTATCGGTGAAACACCCACTAGTCGGGGTAAGAGGCAGGGAGAAATTCTGCGTAGTAATCCCACCACCTGTTACGACAACCGTCGCGATCGTGCTGGAGACGGCGCCGGGGCTGCTGGCGGTGATGCCAGGATACGTTCCTGCAGCGAGGCCAGCGAACACGTAGTTGCCGTCGACGTCCGTGGTTGTCGACCTGCTCCCCAAGGCAATTGTCGCACCCTTGATAGGCGCACTGCTCGTGGTATTGGTCACCGTGCCCTGAATCGCGCCGGAGCTGATGACAGTGCAACTCGGAAAACTAAACGCGCCGATGCGTGTATTAAAAGCCAGCCCTGTGGTTTGGTAGTACAGGTTGGTGTACCAGAGGGTGCAGCCGTCGGGATCGAGCGACATAGAGCTGTAGTCTCCCGAACGCGTGCAGGCAGAAGTTCCACAAGTGCCGGACTGTGTTCCAGTTCCCTCAATCAGCGACGTCTCTGTCTGAGTAATAGAATTGAGGGCATCGCCAGCAAGGCGTCCTGCGTATCGAATGGCCGGGTTCAGGGTGGCGTTGGTTGCGCTGTAGCCAATTGCCATATCGCCGGCGCTGTCCACCGCAACGCTGGGCATGAAGCGAAAAACGGTAACGTCGGGGCTATACGTGAAAGCTTGGGTCGCATTTGCAGCGACAGTACCGCCTGTAACGTCCACTTGGTAGTACCGGACCGCCGTTTGCGCCGAGGTCGTGCCCGATGCGCCTACGGTATGCACGTTCCATAGAGACTCCACGCCAGCGATATTCGTGTACTGGTTCTGGACCATAAGCCGGGGATACAGCGTGTCGAGTTTATTGCCCGGAGATTGCTCAGTTTGATTGGCGGAGAGGAGTTGGGACCAGCTTGTCGATGTAAGGGACAGCGATGGGCCACTGAATGTGGAAGTGGAGATGTTGTTCCAGTCCGCGTGGAGTTTGTAAACGCTGACTTCGTTGAGGAACTGCGCTACGACCGTGAAGTAGTTTGGGCTGCCGCTGGGCGGCGTCCCCGTCTGCAGCCGGGCGTTGCTGGGGAGCATCGTGAATTCCGTGGACGGGGCATCAAATGACAGTACTTGGACGGTCGAATTTCCCGCATACATCTGCGCCTTGTTGAGCGCCCACACGCGCACGTTCCGGAATGCGCCGCTCACGCCAAAGTTGAAAATATTCGCCGACATGTACAGGCCATCCGGCCAGATGCCGAACTTTGGGTAGTCGCCGAAACCACCATTGACCGGAATAGAATAGAAATTCCAACCGCCCGCGACCGGATCTCCTGACTTCGAAACGGCAAAACACTGGTACTGAGGAGCAACAACGTTGCCCCCGCTCAGATTGAAGGCAAAATCTGTGATAACCCAACGGTCTTCAAACGTGTCATACAAGACGACCGGGTCGCCGAAGTTGGCGGTATCGCAGAGGTTGCCGAAATTGCCCTGGCTCATGAGCGTGTTGAACACAAACGCAGTCACGCGCGTGCCGTCACTCTTGTTGTAAACACCAACTGCCGTGTTGATGGTCTGGATATAGTATTGCGGTCCCACATCACCATTGGCATCGGGCGGATGGCCCGCGCCCCAATTGGTAAAGTCAAGGCCTTCGAAACTGTTGCTGGGAGATGGCGCGGGTACGCTGGGCGACAGTGCATTAGCGCCCTGTCTTACGGAGTTCTGCACCGGATGCGGCGTTGTTCCAGGGTATGGCACGGGGGTTATCTTAGGTCCTGCCAATTCCGGGCGCTCGAACTTCCTCGGCGGTATCTGCGGCAACGTCCGCAAGTCGCCGTGAAAAGAACGCCCGCGCGCTAAGTGGCTTTCGCGGGGATGGCTCATCACCTGAAAACCAGGTATCCCGACAGGTTGCGGAGCATTCTGGGTTTGGGAGTTCTGGTCTTGGCCAAAAAACGAAACCGGCAACATCAAGAGGGCGTACATCACTGCATTCAGCGCACGCGGGGGGAAGTAGCGCATGGATAGTCCTCACGGAAAATCAAGATTTGTTTTCAGCCGCAGTACCTGGCAGGAACCGCACTTCACCCATCGGCTGAGTTGCCGCACTACGTTATTGGCTTAAACCAACATGCATTCAAGTTCTGGGCGCTAGTGTTCGCTAGATAGGCCTTATGCGTAATTTTTCGAAGGCTAGTCAGAGCGTTGAAAGGTTACTGTAAGAGATAGGATGTAACCCATTGCTTTCATGAGTTATTCTCGCTGTGCAATTGCCGCGAAAAAGAGAGGGGGTTGCCACATGTGCCGAGCGAAATGACTCGTTCAGGACTCATGCCGCGTACCATGATCGTCCTGTTGGCCGTCTCCATTAGTTTGTTTCAGAACTGCCTTCAAGCTGCACCGGATCCCATCTGCGTGGCAAATGGAGTATGCGATGACGGACACATTCTGCTGGAAGGCCTCCGAGAAAGGCGCTGAAGTCGAGTTCGATTGTGCGCATGGCCAAATGACACAGCGCACAACGCTCGATAGGCACGGCGATTTCGATGTCGCGGGCACTTTCACGCCTGAGCACGGCGGCCCCGTCCGTCGGGATGTCAAGTTAAATTTCCGCGTGTTCTGTAATCAGCATATGCTTGAGCGTGCAAAACGCTCATCAAGTTGAAATCACGCCGCCACGGCGTCATCGCGGACCGGATGTGTCGGGTCATGGAGAGCTGCGCGCCTTATTTGGATGCCGAACAGTGGGAGTTTAGATAGCTCACGTATTGTCAGCAACGCTGAGCGGGATCCGGTGCCATCGCGATCACCTTGGGCGGCTCGGTATTTCTTGTGGGCATTGCTATCAGTCTTGCGGACGGAGTAGAGGCGAGTGTTGCAAAACGTCATTACATATTAGGAAGTGATGACGGTTCAGACTTTGAAGCGATGTGTAGCCTGGAAAAGGAACCCGCGCCCAAAAAGCACAGTGGATTGAGAATGCAGCTGGAACAATATTTGTATGTGTCTGTAACCAGCTGATAATTAAAGGTGTGGTGGAGGCGGCGGGAGTCGAACCCGCGTCCGAAAACGTTACCGGTTAAGAGACTACATGCTTAGTCGAATTCATGCTTCCGGCCTTCACCGGAAACGTTCGCGACCCTGGCTCAGAACCGACAAGAAACCAGTTTCGCTAGCCTGATGATCTCATCCCCTTGGCCCAGACGTGGTCGAGGGGACCAGCCCGCAGTGTGACGTTCTCTCGCAGCCCACGGGCGAAGCCGCGGAGAACGGCTACTTAACTAATTAAGCAGCGTATGCCAGTTCTTGATTGGCAATTATCGTTTTGCACTCGATTGCGGGTGTGTGCACCCCGGCATGCCTCTTGACCGCAAGCATCTCCGTCGAAACCGGGACGCCCCCACTGGGTTGCAGTCTTCGTACTCTTCTATTGTGGGGCTTGGTGGGGGTGGAGTCAATGGAGCGCAATTTGCGAGTAGCCTGCCGAATTTGTGGGCTGGGCTGGGTGAACTGCCGACGCGATTGACCGTCTCCACGGCGCGGTGTAGAGTCGGGCAGAGAGACCCGAGGGTCTCCTAAAATGTGCAGTATTTAGTGAGGTCATCGGTATATGTCTAAGATATTTATGGCGCTTAGCGCGGCGATTGTCATCTTGGGGTTAGCCCAGGCTCAAGGGCTTTCTGAAGATATGCCGCTCGGCGACGTGGCTCGCGAGTTGCGCAAGGCAAAGCAGGGCGATGGAACGCTTGCCGTGGAGCGAGCACATAAGGTTTACGTAAATGCCGACGTGGCATCCGATCCGGCGAAGACTGCGGAAGAGGGCGCTACGTCATCGCCGCCCGTCGCCGGCAAGGACGCCGAATCCAATAAG